>ENA-UOOD01000122-UOOD01000122.1-human-gut-metagenome-genome-assembly--contig:-CS67-NODE-122-length-108211-cov-14.100179_pt1 | contig 108211 bp, 130 predicted proteins | sample MGYA00242464_ERZ724011 | MGnify/ENA metagenome assembly ERZ724011 | reverse complement strand
ACAACGCTTTTGTTTCCGCTGAAATTGAACGTCAGCTTCACGCAGTCGTCGAACACAAACACCGAATTCACAAAGGTCTGAATCAGCCGCTTTTGTACCTCCCTGTCGGTGCGGTCCGCGTTGCGCAAGTCATACAGGTAGAAGGCTATGTGTTCCCGCTGTAGGTGGAAGCCCCTTGCAAGCTCCCGGTCAGCTATGGCTGCCTTCAGCTCTGCCTTCTGTGTCGTCAGCTCATCCATGCGGGACTTCGTTTCATCGGTCAGAATACCGGCCTCTATGGCCCGGATTAGGTTTTTGATTGCAAGGTCCGTCTGTTCAAGCTGCCGCGTGAGGTTGCGCAGCTCTTCTTGACTGTTATCCTGTGCAAGATAATATTGCCACGTGTTTTCTATGATGAAGTCCAGCAGCTCCGTGTCGGCCAGCAGGTCACACGTGGCCTTGATTACAAGATCCTCAACGTCGGCCTGCCGGACGGCCTTTTTGTCGCAGGTCTTGAAGCGCTTTTTGTGGGAACAGATGTAGTAGTTATGCCGTGCGCCGGTTTTGCTTGTGCCGCTCTCCCCGAACATAGGAGCGCCGCACTTCCCGCAGAAGGCCTTGTCGGCAAGCAGGTAGTCCGCTCTTGCCCACGTTTTGGCAGGAGCGCGTTTATTGACCTTCAGCATTTCCTGCGCCTTGTAGAAAAGCTCATCGTCAATCAGACGCGGGACGCCGCCTTCAATGTGCTTCCCGTGATTGTTGTAGATCCCGATATACTTTTCATTCTTCAGGATCGTGTGAAGGCTGTTGTGGGTGAATTTACCGCCGCGCAGTGTCCGAAGGCCCAGTTCATTGAGCTTTGCCACAATCTCCGTGACGGTGGCCCCGTCAGCGTACATTTTGAAGATCAGCCGGACGGTGGGTGCGGTATCTTCGTCAATCTCAAATTTCTTGTCAGGCCCCGTCTTGTAGCCCAGCGGGCGGTTGCCGCCAGTGACTTGGCACTTCTCCGCGCTCTCCGCAATGCCGCGCCGGATATTCTGTGAGAGCTGCAAGCTGTAGTATTCAGCGAAGCCCTCAAGCACGCTTTCAAGAATGACGCCTTCGGGTGTATTGGGTATCGTTTCTGCAACGTACTCCACCCGGACGCCGTTCTTCCGGCATTTCATCTTGTTTATGGCTATCTCTTCACGGTTGCGCCCGAAGCGGTCAACCTTCCAGAGTATAATCACGTTGAATTGCTTTTTCGCTGTGTCCTTCAGCATACGCTGAAATTCCTCACGGTTATCTGTCCGGCCTGACTTCGCCCGGTCCACGTACTCATGCACGATGGTATAGCCGTGGGCGGCTGCATACTTCTGAGCTTCGGCAAGCTGCCCCTCAATGGACTGCTCACCCTGACTGTGGCTTGAGTACCGGGCATATACGGCGGCCAGATCGCCTTCCTTGCCCTTCTGAGGCACGTTCCACTTAATATCTACTGACATACCCCTGTCACCCGTTCACCCCTTCTGCGCCCAGAGAATAGGCCTTGTCGGTCCATTCATAAATGCTGGTCTGCTTTTCTGCTGCGAGGCCGTAGAGCTTCAGGCGGTCCATGATTTGGGACGCGGCGGAGAAGCTACACACGCAGGACCTTTGCACTTCCGCTGCGCTCAGCTTAGTCATACCGGCAAGCGTCTGAGCGTATTGATCCACATACGCGCCCAGATCCAGCGGCAGATACGGCTTCAGCGCGGCAGCGCTGACAGTGTGTGCCGGAGCGGGTGCAGCTTCCACCTTTTGCGCGGCTCTGATTGGGGCCGCGCTTTTTTGCTTTACGGGCTTGTTCTTTTTCACTCTCATACCTGTTACTCCCGGAAGTAGTACGACGCCGTTTTCTGCGGCCAGCTTTTCAGCGGCTGCGGTGAAGGTGTTATTCGTCACGACCATAGCGGCGTTGCACCCGTAGTGGGCCTTCGCTGCGGTGACTTCTTGGACGGCGGCTACACCGACGGGCGAGGAATAATACTTGCACTGGACGGCGTACTTCTTCGTACCCTTCTTCGCTATTACATCGGCCCCGTAGTCCCCGGAGGCCTGCGTAACGCTGACGCCGTGGTATCCGCGCCGCCGGAGGTATTCAGCTACCCGGTATTCATAGTCATGCCCGTCAACGGGCGGTTTACTTGAGCGGGCCAGCGTGAAGGGCAGCTTCACCAGCTCCCATAGAAACGTAAACAGCCCTGCGAGAATTGCCCATGCAAGCCGGAACACCAGCATGAAGGGCAGCGCTATCAATTTGAGTGCCTTCTTCACGGCCTCACCTCCTAAACCGAATACAGATCGCCGTACTTATACAGGCTCACGGCCTTGCGCATCAGATCTTCTGTGACATTGAAAAACTCCGCAAGCTCCCACAGCTCAGTGTATCCCTTCTCTACGGCGTGTTCAAGCTCATCCTCTGTGATGAGCTTTTTTATTGCCCACCGGTCAGCGCGGTTTTCGTGGCGCTGCCGACTGTCACAGGGAGAATAGACGTTGTAGAAAGATCCTGTCATGCAATGGCCCAGCTCATGGGCAAGTTTGGTCTTTTCGTCTGCGCTGGAAGTTACCTTGTGAGGATCAATAGCAACATAACACTGCCCGTCTGTATCCATCGTTGACAGAGCTTCCCTTTTGTTGAGGGAGAACGCAGCGACGGTGACGCCTTCCTGATCGGCATAGTTATACAGCTCATTGATTGTTGTCATTGATCCTTCTTTCTCTCCTTTATGAAGGCCGCGAAGCGTCTAACGTCCTCTACGTCCTTTTCGTCAATATCCTCTGTGTCGCCCCACAGGGCAAATATTAGCTCCGCGTCCTTTGCGGAGAAACGGCCCAGCTTCCCGCTACGGCGGGCGGCCTCCCGCTGCGCGTCGCGTTCTGCGGCAAGCATCATGGCACGGGCCTTCTTTATATCGCCGTTGGCGGCCTCAACGTAGGCAAGCGGGATCTCTGCCAGAGCGTCACCGTCCGTGTCGTAGTCTATCGGATCGTCGGTGCGGCCCAGCAGATAGTCCACGGAAACGCCGAAGAAGTCAGCGATTTTGGCGGCGGTGTATGAATCCGGCTTTGCGTCCATACCGGCCTGATATTGCTTCTTCCAGTAGGAAACGCTGCCCTTGCTGAAGCCTATCTCTTGACTTGCCTTTGTGCGTGTTATGCCCTTTTCTTCGCAGAGCTTTTTGAATCTCTCATAGAACATGGTGAGCCTCCAAAAAATAAATTCAAATATTTGCTCCAAACCCCTTGACAAGTTCAAATGATTGCTCTATAACAACCCACGTAAGAGCAAATATTTGAACAGGGTGCAAGAAGCTGGACCCTCCGAAGATCGGAGCGTCGGCGTGTGTGGTATTGGGTAGCATCAATATCATAGCACATAAGTACAAATATTTCAACTCTTTCCGGAAAAATATTTGAACGGAGGTGAAACGTTTTGATTTTGGACTGGACCGCTGAAGTGGCCGGACGTATGCACGCGGCAAGAGTGACCGGGCTTGAGCTTGCGAAAGAAGCGGGCGTTTCCAATTCGTATCTGTCCGCAGTCCTACACAAGAAGAAGGGCAATGAGCAGACCCGGCAGCGCATCATCTGCGCGTTGGAACGCCTTGAGCAGCGGCAGGCAGACGCAAACGTAGTAAACCAGTGAAGGAGGTAAGCATCTATGGCCCACCTTATTGAGTGTGAGCAGATCCCGAAAATTCAACTTGATATTCTGAGCCGTACACTGCTTGCAGCTATGGAGCGCTTCTATTCTGACCCGGACAATCAGCGCCGGTACGAAGAATGGCTGCGCGGAGAGGAAGGGCAAGCCTACGTCAAGCGCACGGCGCAGACGGCAGCGCAGCCCGTGTAACTACGTGTCTGTGTGGTCTTGGACGTACTCAAGGCAACGTATTTCCTAATTTGAACAATGAACATCATGTGATTAAGGAGGCAATTTTATGTACGAAATCAAAGTTACGGTAGAAGTACCAGGCTTGCCTGAAGCGCTGACAGCGCTTGCGAGCGCCCTGAGCAAAGGACAGCCCGCAGCATTTTTCCCGCAGGACGCCGCCTCTACGGCAAACGCGGACAAGCCCGCTGAAGCCGCCCAGAAGGCGCAGGAAAACCCTACGGCCCCGGCAGTGACCTCTTCGACCTCTGCGAACGCAGAAGCTGTGTCGGCTGCCCAGACTGGCCCTGCGACGGCAGCATCATCCCCTTCTAAGGCCTACAGCCTTGACGATCTCAGCCGCGCGGGTGCGGCGCTGATAGATCAGGGCAAAATGCCGCAGCTTCTTGAACTGCTCAAGAAGTACGGTGTGCAGGCCGTTACTCAGCTCGACCCCGGCACTTATCCCGCCTTCGTGGAGGAAATGAAGGCTCTGGGCGCTAAGCTGTAAGGAGGTATCCGGTATGCCTACTCCGAATATACACGCTCTTCTGAGTGCGTCCAGCGCCCACCGCTGGCTTGCCTGTACGGCGGCCCCGCATTTTGAAGAGAATTTCCCGGACGGCACCAGCACCTATGCTGAAGAAGGCACACTTGCCCACGCCATCTGTGAGCTGTACGCCCGCAAGAAATTCACGATTATGACTACCCGGAAATTCAACGCTGAGCTGAAGAAGCTGCAAGCGCAGCCTCTGTATCAGGAAGAAATGCTCAGGACGGCTGAGGCCTACGTTGAATACCTGACGGAAAAGGCCATGAGCTACACGGCGACGCCGCACGTGGCAATGGAAGTCAGGGTGGACCTGACGGACTACATACCTGACGGCTTCGGGACCTGTGACTGCATCATGGTAGGCGGTGACACGCTGCATATCACGGACTACAAGCACGGCAAGGGCGTTCCCGTTTCTGCCGTGGAGAATCCGCAAATGCGGCTGTACGCGCTGGGCGCTCTGAGGCTCTACAGCGCCGTGTACGGCGACCAAATCAAGAAGGTGTCTATGGGTATCTGTCAGCCCCGGCTGTCTGAGGACGCAAGCGAGGACGCCTTGACGGTGGAAGAACTGCTGGCATGGGGTGAGCGAATCAAGCCCATTGCCAAAGAGGCCTATGACGGCCCCGGTACCTTCTGCCCCGGCGACCACTGCCGCTTCTGCAAAGGTAAAGCACAGTGCCGCGCACGGGCCGCCCACTTTGCGGGCTTCTCCGATTACACCGGCATTGAGATTGCGGGCCGTCTGGATGAAGATACGCGCACTGGCCGTATCGCAGACGGTACCCCGATCCTCTCAAACGCTGACGTTGCGGACCTGCTTGTGAAGGCTGAAGGGCTGGCCGCGTGGTACAAGGACCTTCAGGACTACGCCGCCTCTGCGCTGCTTGCGGGTGATGAAATCCCCGGCTTCAAGCTGGTGGAGGGCCGCAGCAATCGCACCTTCACCGACGTTGACGAAGCTATTCAGGCCTTGCTGAACGCCGGGTATGAAGAGGCCATGATCTATGACCGCAAGCCCAAAACGCTGACGGAGCTTGAAAAAATGCTGGGCAAGAAGGCCTTCGCTGAACTTCTTTCCGGCTATGTGACGAAGCCGAAGGGCAAACCTACACTTGCACCGGCTTCCGACAAGCGCGAGGCGTATAACCCCGGCGCGGCAGAATTTGAGGGCGTCAGCAATGGCTGAAACTGTCTATCTGAATGACGGCAGAATGGAAGTCATACTCACCGACAAGGACGTTTTTCTGGAACGTCTGCTTCGTGAAAAGCTCGGTGACGACGCCGCCCGGTGCTTCACTGATTATATCTCAGAGCTGAAGGATGATCTGAGGTATCAGGAGGAAAGCACAGCGGAGCAAGAACGCAGCGTAGACGGCTATTCTGCCCTCTGCCATGAGGCCGTTGATAATTTCAGCGAAGTCCTCAAGCTGTTGGACGCGCCGCGCCTTGACCGCAAGGCGCTGAAACGGGCCGCACAAATCGGCTACGACGCGCTTTATAAAAACCTATAACTAATTAAATCATGTGACAAAGGAGATTATGAATTATGTATCAGAATGACCCTAAGAGAGTGCTGACCCCTGAGTGCCGCCTGTCCTACGCAAACCTTGTGACGCCGAAGGCACCGGCCAACAACCCCAACGCCGAGCCGAAGTACAGCGTGACCCTGCTGATCCCGAAGGGTAGCGGCATCAAGACTGAGCTGGACGCGGCTATGGAGGCCGCCGCTCAGGAGGCCGTCAACGCGAAGTGGAACGGTATTCGTCCGCAGCGCCTTGAATCCGTCGTGCATGACGGTGACGGTGTGCGCCCCTCCGGTGAACCCTTCGGCCCTGAGTGCAAGGGCTGCTGGGTAGTCACCGCGTCCAGCAAGAACAAGCCCTACGTCTGCGGCATCGACAATACGCAGTGTGAGCTTGCCCCCACGGACATTTACAGCGGTATGTATGCCCGCGTGAGCATCAATTTCTACGGCTACTTCGCCGCTGGCCGTCGTGGCGTCGGCTGCGGCCTGCGCGGTGTGATGAAAACCCGCGACGGTGAGCCGCTGAGCGGTGCCGTTGTGACCGCCTCTGAGTTTGCCGGTGTCGGCAATCAGCCTGCGGCCATGCCCACCATCAACCCCCTGACCGGTCAGCCCATGTAAGACCCGCGGTGTCCGGGAGGGCGGCTACACAATGGCTACCCTCCCGAAGAGTAAAGGAGGCAAACTATGAAGGCTATAGAAACGGTATACAAAGGCATCCGGTTTCGTAGTCGTTTAGAAGCACGGTGGGCTGTGTTCTTTGATGCTGTTGGAGTGAAGTATCAATATGAACCGGAGGGCTATGTTCTGTCTGATGGCACCCGTTATCTTCCTGACTTTTATTTGCCTGATATAAAGATGTGGGTAGAAGTGAAGGGTGTTATGAGTAATGCCGACCAACGCAAGATTGATCTTTTTCGCGAAGCTATTTTTGAGGAAAGTAAGTTGATAGTTGTCTGTGATATACCACCTGAAACTGATGATCTACTTAACTGGGTATATCAGGAATACCCCGCATGGGAGTGTTTTTCTGTTGGTTTTGATTTTCCGTATCTTCCTTGCATCTGCCCCGCCTGTGGGCGGTTTGGCTGGGAGTTTGAAGGTAGGGGCGCAAGAGTGTGTCAGCACGATGGTTATGACAAAGGCTACACCTTTGACGCGCCTATTATAACAGCGGCCTATAGAAAAGCGCGGCAAGCTCGTTTTGAACACGGGGAGGTACCAAAATGACACACCACCTGTCCATTGACCTTGAAACCTACTCAAGCGTCAATCTGAAGAAGGCGGGTGCGCAGGCTTATATCCGTAGCCCGGACTTTGAAATTCTGCTCTTCGCCTACAGCCTTGACGGTGGCCCGGTACAGGTAATCGACATGGCGCAGGGTGAGGCGATCCCTACGGATATTCTGGCCGCGCTGACCGCTCCCGAATATCTAAAACACGCCCACAATGCGGCCTTTGAATGGGGCTGCCTGAGCCGTTACATGGGGCAAGAGCTGCCGCCCTCTCAGTGGCGTGACACAATGCTTCACGGCCTCTACTGTGGCTATACGGCGGGCTTGGAGGCCACAGGGCGGGCGCTGGGCATCCCGGAGGACAAGCAGAAGCTGAACACCGGCAAGGCCCTGATCCGTTATTTCTGCGTCCCCTGCAAGCCCACAAAGGCCAACGGTGGCCGGACGCGCAATTATCCGCATCACGATCCTGACAAGTGGAGGCTCTTCAAAGAGTACAACGCGCAGGACGTGGAAGCGGAAATGGAAATTGCCCGTTTTCTGTCCACCTTCCCGGTCCCCGCTGAGGTACAGAAGCAGTGGGAAACCGACCTCATTATCAATGCCCGTGGCGTTGCCGTTGACATGGACTTCGTTCACGGCGCTCTGGAAATGGGCGACACGGTACGCACGGAGCTGACGGACGAAGCCGTGAAGATTTCCGGCCTGTACAACCCGAACAGTGTACGGCAGCTCTCTCAGTGGCTGTCCGATGAAACCGGCGAGGACGTGAGCAACCTTCGCAAAGAAACGGTTGCGGAAATGCTGGGCCGTGACGACAACAGCGCGGAGGTCAACCGTATGCTTGAGATCCGGCAGGAGCTGGGCAAGACCTCCACGAAGAAGTATGACGCGATTGAAGAAGCCGTCTGTGCTGACGGACGGGTACGCGGGCTGCTGCAATTCTACGGTGCCAACCGCACGGGCCGCTGGGCCGGACGGCTGGTGCAGGTGCAGAATCTGCCTCGGACTTACACAGAGCCGCTTGAGCTGGCCCGTGAGCTGGTGAAGGGCCGGAAGCTGGACGCGCTGCGCGTGATCTACGGCTCCCCGAATGATACCCTGTCACAGCTTATCCGTACCGCCTTTGTGGCGGCTCCCGGTAACGTCCTGATTGACGCCGACTTCAGCGCGATTGAGGCCCGCGTTATTTCTTGGCTGGCCGGTGAGGAATGGAGGCTTGAGGTTTTCCGCACACACGGCAAGATCTATGAGGCCTCTGCATCTCAGATGTTCGGTGTACCGCTGGAACGTATCAGTAAGGGCAACCCGGAGTATGCGCTTCGGCAGCGCGGCAAGGTGGCTGAGCTTGCGCTTGGCTATCAGGGCGGCGTCGGTGCTATGCGCAACATGGACGTAGGCAACCTGCTTGCGGACCTCTCCGACGACGAAGTACAGGAGATCGTAAACCGCTGGCGCTCCACAAATCCGAAGATCAGGAATATGTGGTATGACTTTGACAGCGCGGCGGCTGAGGTGATCGTAAACGGCGGCACGGTCCGTGTTCGTGACTGTGTGCTGGCCCGTGAATATGACTGCCTGCGCGGTACCACCTGTATGACTATCACGCTGCCGTCTGGCCGGAAGCTCTACTACATAGATCCGGCTGTCGGTGAAAACCGCTGGGGCGGTAGCTCCCTGTCCTATATGGGCATGGATCAGACAACAAAGAAGTGGAAGCGCATTGAAACCTACGGCGGCAAGCTGGTAGAGAATTGCGTTCAGGCCATTGCCCGTGACTGTTTGGCACAGGCAATTGAATACCTTGAGGCGGCAGGGCTGCCGGTGGTTTTCCACGTTCACGACGAAGTAGTGATTGACGTTGCTCCCTTCGGCACGGACGCGGAAATGCTGGACAAGGTGGTAGGTATTATGACAAGGCCTATTCCGTGGGCGCAGGGCCTGCCGCTGGGCGCTGACGGCTGGGTAGGACAATTCTTCAAGAAAGATTAAGGAGGCAATCTTTTATGGAAATCATCAAGAAAACTATCAAGCAGTCCTCTTGGGCTGAGCTGAAGGCGGCGGCTGAGGCCGGTACGCTGGATACCCTCATTCAGAGCAGTGACTTGATCCCGTTCAACCTCAAGACCGGTGAGGAAGTGACTGTCAGAGCTACACACGACGGCAACGGCAAGATGTTCTTCGTGCTGGAAGATTGCATGGAGGACAAACACGCTGTGAACAAAGAGCGCACCAACAAGGGCGGCTGGGACGCCTGCGGCATGAGGAAGTACCTCAACAAGACCGTGCTTGCTCTGCTGCCGGGCGACCTTCAGGCCGTCATTGCTCCTACCACTATCGTTCAGATCGTGGACGGTGAGCGCGTGGAAAGCGCGGACAAGCTCTTCCTGCTGTCCAAAACTCAAGTGTTCGGCAAGGGTGACTGGTCCGACAATGAGCCGGAGGACACGCAGCTTGACTGCTTCCGTCGTGAGAAAGACCGCGTGAAAGAGTGTGCTGAGAATGGGACTTGGTGGTGGTGGCTGCGGTCGCCTGAGGCGTCCGGCTTGTCGTCTTTCGCCGGTGTGAGCAGCGGCGGTTACAGCGGCTACGACGCCGTGTCCAACTCCTACGGGGTGGTGTTCGGCTTCTCTTTAATCTGATCCCTCTTGAGATCCAGCCCCCGCGTGGGGCTTCACAAAGCCCATCAGGGCAAAAAGTATGGAGGTACACCTATGAACCTTAGAAAAATCCTGAGAATGGCGCTGCTGGCTGCGGCTATCGTGTTTATCGTCGGCGCGGTTGTCGGCACCCTCGCTACGCCGATTGTCCTGTCCCTGCATTATTCGTGGTACTGGCTTTTCCTCTATGCCGGGTACCTGCTGCTGACCCTCTACGTGGTCCTGTACTGTATCCGTTACTGGCACGACGATGAAGGAGGTACCCATAAATGAGAATCATCAAGCCCCGCGTGGAATTTATCACGCCTATCAACGGTGACGTTATCCTGAAGCGACTTGAGCAGTGCGGGCGCGTCTGCTACAAGTCTGAGGGCCGGATCACTGAGAACAGCGCTCCGAAGTTTGTAGCCGGTATCATCAAGCACGGCCATGAAGCCGTGCTGGAACACTGCTCTTTCACCGTGAAATTCGTCTGTGACCGTGGCGTTTCACATGAGATTGTCCGGCATCGGGTGGCTTCCTACTGTCAGGAGAGTACGCGGTACTGCAACTACAGCAAGGGCGACTTCGGCAGCGAAATCATGGTCATTGAGCCGTGCTACCTTCACGGCGGTACGCTGGCCTATGACGCATGGAAGGCCGCCTGTGAGGCCACTGAGCAGGCCTACTTCGACCTTCTGAATTGGGGCCTGTCCCCGCAGGAAGCCCGCGCTGTGCTGCCGAGCAGCCTGAAAACCGAAGTGGTTATGACGGCCAACATCAGAGAATGGCGGCACTTCCTGAAGCTGCGCTGCTCTAAGGCGGCCCACCCGCAGATGCGGGAGGTGGCTACACAGCTTCTGAAGGAGCTGCAAGAGAAGATCCCGGTCCTATTTGACGATATTGATCCGGAGGGCTGAGGCATGGCTATTGAGCGCTTCGCTGACGCATACACACCCACCTGTGATATGTGCAGCGCTGAGCTGCCGGAAGAGTTCTCTTTTGAGGACGCGGTAGACAGCAAGAAACAGAACGGCTGGCGCTCCGTCCGGGATACCGGCGGTGACTGGTGGGACCTCTGCCCGGATTGCTACGCGAAACACGCAAACCGGCTTAGAGGCATCGGCCCTTCTGAGTTTGGAGGTATCACATGATCCTTGCTACAAGAATCGTTCTGCTGGTAGTCAGCACGCTCTTCTTCCTTGCGACCATGAGCGCAAGCACGGAGCGGCGCGGCTATCTGGATCTGACCGGCGCAGTAGCGGCAGCAATCCTGTTGCTACTGTCCTACCGGATCTGAAAAAGAGGTGTCTAACATGGATAAAAACGCTGAGAAAATCACAATCATCTACGACGACGGCTCTACAAAGGAGTTGAAAAAGGGGCTGGTCTTTCACATTGAGGGCGACCCTTCCGCTGAGAGTATAACCGTCACGGCAGATACGGTGGCAATGTCAGGCAAGGACCTGTTCACCGTCGTAGAGGCCGCCGTTGAGCTGGGTGTAAAGCTCGGTATGTTCGGAGATACGGAGGCTGCTGACGATGAATAGAGCTGAGATTTTGGAGGCTGCCCGCGTCTGTGTCTGCGGTGAACGCGAACAGGACTACGGCAAGCCGGAGGACAATTTCTCTACTATCGGCCTTCTGTGGGGCGTCTACCTCCGCGCAGCTCACCCGGAGCTGGCAAAGGTGATGGGCGTCAACCGCATTGACGCAAAGGACGTGGCGGCTATGATGGCTCTGCTCAAGGTGGCCCGCATTGCCACTGGCTCAAGCCCTGACAGCTTCGTTGACCTTGCCGGTTACGCAGCCTGCGCCGGAGAGATTGCCACGAAGGAAAAGAGTGCAAAGCCGGACTTCATGCCGCAGATTTTGGGCCAATTTGTCAAGGAAAATCAGTGCGTCATGTGTGGTGCGGTCATTCCCGAAGGGCGGCAGGTCTGCCCAGACTGTGAGGCGGGCCGCTGGCCCATGAAAGCTACATGACGCCGCAGAAGGACTGGACGGGAAACAGCCGGTCCACTCACGCCGTTCTGGGCGCACGTAACTACGCCCAGAACGAACGTGAAAACAACGACTACTACGCGACGGAGCCGAAGGCGGCGCACCTTCTTATGGAGGTTGAGCAGTTTTCTCCTATGATTTGGGAATGCGCCTGCGGTGAAGGGCATCTTGCAAAGGAATTTGAGAAGGCCGGGTATCACGTCTATGCTACTGATCTGATTGATCGCGGCTACGGATACCAGCAGGACTTTCTGAAATGCGAAGCCCCCCCCGTTGCGGGATTTGACATTATCACAAACCCACCGTACTCAAAGGCTCAGGAATTCGTGGAACACGCGCTTGATATTTCTTCTGACGGCTGCAAGGTGGCTATGTTCCTCAAAATCCAATTCCTTGAGGGCAAGGCCCGCAGGGATCTTTTTGAGAAATACCCGCCTAAGACCGTCTATGTCAGCTCAAGCCGCCTGCGCTGTGCAATGAACGGCGATTTTGAAAAATATGCGAAATCAACCGCCATCTGCTATGCGTGGTATGTGTGGGTAAAAGGCTACACCGGCGACACGGTAATTAAATGGATCAACTAAGGAGGTGCAACAGTGGCGCGTTTCATTATTCGTGAAAAGGTATATGACACCGACAAAATGAAGCTCATAGGCCATGTGAAGAAATGGTATGAATTTCAGGGCTGGCTGAACAAGCAGGTGTTTGGTGACGGCATGGGCCGCATGAATGACTGTGAGCTATACCGCTCTGATAAGGGCAACTATCTTCTGGTACATAAAAATGACTGCGGAAGTACCACGGGTGAGGCCATTGAAAAAGCTGAGGCGAAAGGCCTTCTCATGCGCTACGACTACGACAGCTACGCTGAGCTTTTCGGTGAGCTGGAAGAGGCGTAACTATGGCCCGCGTTACAAATCACGCAGCGCGGAGAATGAAAGAACGCCTCGGCATTTCAAAGCGTATCTCAGAGAAGAACGTAGACAAGGCCCTGCAAATGGGTATCCGTCACAGTGATACAAGCGGCAGCTTGCACCGCTACATAACCGCCCTGTACTGGAAAAATAAGACGGCAAACAATGTGCGGATCTACTGCGATAACGTCTACATCTTTCACAGTGAAACGCTGATAACCGTTTTCCCGCTGCCTCAGAAGTACCGGAAAACTGCGGAACAGATCAGGAGGAAACTGCATGAAAATCCCGGAGAAAATCAAGATCGGCGGTAAGGTCTATACCGTAGAGATTACAAACAAGATGGACCTCGGTATCAACAACGTGTCCGCTGAAATCATCTACAGTGACCTTGTTATCCGCGTCAGCCCGCAGGCTCAGGGCAAAATGGAGGCTGACTTCCTCCATGAAGTCACTCACGGTATCCTTGAACATCTGGGCTACCAGGACCATGACGAAAAGCGCGTTGATGAGCTGGCGCAGGCCCTGTACATGGTAATTCAGGACAATCCTGAAATGTTTACCCCGGAAAAGGTAGGCAAGCATGAGAGTTAAACAGTTCAAAGGCAAGGTCTATGGTGCTGACCTGACCGCGAAAGAGCGTAAGGCAATGGAGCTGGAAATCAACCGGCAGATTGCAGAAGCTGACCGGCAGCATACCAACGATTTTGACGCTATGGTGCTGTACGTGCTGCATACTCATCTGGGCTTCGGCAAGAAGCGCCTACGCCGCTTCTATTACGCCTTCAGCGCCGAACACGATAAACTGATTGAACACTACGAAATGCCCGACGGCGGCGCTTGGCTGGCCGATATGAAGCTGAAGGAGATCGGCGTTGACGTTGCGGCATGGAACAAGGAGAGCAAATGAATGTACACGTATCTGTGTTGTAGCAACTGCGGCAAACGCCGCCGATTGTCTAATAAGAGGGTGCAGTACACTGTGAACGCCGTCAAGCAGGGCTGGAACAGCTACGGTGCGGCGCTCTACTGCCCGGAGTGTTCCCGCACGTGGTACGACAGGAACACAAAGCCGCTGGCCGGTGAGAACAACACCTTCATGGTAATTATGAATCAGATACTGCGGGAGAAGGAGGTTACACGACGATGAGCTATGACGTGAGCTTCAAGGCGAAGCTGGAAGGTGTGGAACAGTGGGTGTACGTGGGTGCCGACTGGATCAATCACACTTCCAACACCGCCGCAATGATTAAGGAAGTCTGCGGCTCCTACCCGTCCGAATGGGACGGCAAGAAGTGTGCGGATATGTACCCGGTACTCGCTCAGGGTATTGAAACACTGCGGCAAAACCCGCAGCGCTTCAGACAGTTTGAGCCTGATAACAAATGGGGTACGGTGGAATCCACCATTGAATTCCTTATTAAGATTGCCGATAACTGCCGTGACTATCCTACCGCTGTCATTGAGGTAAGTTACTGAGGGAGGCCGCAGCTATGGCAAATCACAACCCACGCAGAAACAGTGAGGGCTATTCAGATCCTACGGCATATCTGGGCCTGAAGTCCATCATTGAAGAAGAAAACGCCCTTGAGCGGGAGGTAAACAATCTCATTAAGGTGCTGAAGTACATCATCAGAAACAGCGGCTTTGAGCTGGTAAGCTGCATTGAGATCCGCGACAAAAAGACAGGGAGGGTATTCAAATGACGGACGGTGAGAAAGCAATCATGGAGCAGGCCTTTGCCCACTACGGCAAGGAAATGCAGATTGTTGTCTGCATTGAAGAGCTGTCTGAGCTTATCAAGGAGCTGACAAAACACCTGCGCGGGAATCCTTCTCTTGCCGGTCTGACCGAAGAGGCCGCTGACGTGGGCATTGTGCTTGATGAAATCATGCTGATTTTCGGTATTCAGGCCGGTGTTGAAAGCATCCGACGGGAAAAGCTTAAGCGGCTGCTGTGCCGGATCGACAATGAAAAGCTACACGCGGAACAGGAGTAACCGCTATGAAATACGACAGACAAATCATTATCTCCACCGGCAACAGCCGCCGTGATCTGATATGGAAGCAGACAACGCTGACCGTATCTGAGCTGTACACGCGCCTGTCTACGCCCGTCAGAGGCACAGAAACCCTGCAAGAGTACCTTCACATGAAGAAGGCGCAGCAGGACGACCTGAAGGACGTGGGCGGCTTTGTGGGCGGCTCTCTGAATGGGCAGCGCCGCAAGGCAAACAACATGGTAGGCCGTGACATTATCACCCTCGACTTTGATAACGTCCCCGGCTGGCAGACGGATCTTGTGGTAGAGAAAATGGACGCGCTGGATTGCAGCTACTGCATTTACTCCACCCGCAAGCATACGCCCGGTGCGCCCCGCCTGCGCGTTGTGGTGCCTTTTGACCGGACCGTAACGCCTGACGAATATGAGCCTTGCGCCCGCCGTGTGGCGGCCCATATCGGTATTGCAATGGCCGACCCGACCACCTTTGAAACGTGCCGCCTCATGTACTGGCCTTCCTGCTGCTCCGATAGTGAGTACGTCTACAAGGTCAAGGACGCCCCGCTGATCTCTGCGGACTTCCTGCTGGGTACATATGTTGACTGGCACAACTTCCTGAGCTGGCCGCAGGTCCCCAACGCCGTGAGCTATCAGAAGCTGGCAATGAAGCAGGGCGACCCCACGGAGAAAAACGGCGTCGTTGGTGCCTTCTGCCGGACCTATGACGTGCTGGCCGCTATGGACGCCTTCTTGCCGAAAATCTATGACCCCGTGGACGGCGACCCTGACCGCTTCACCTATCTGGGCGGCAGCACCACCGGCGGCGCTATCATCTACGACGGCGGCAAATTCCTTTACTCGCATCATGCCACTGACCCGTGCAGCGGCAGGCTGGTAAACGCCTTTGATTTGGTGCGGCTACACAAGTTCGGAGAAAAGGACGACAGCGCAGCGCCGGACACGCCGGTTGTCAAGCTGCCTTCCTACAAGGCTATGTGTGATCTGGCCGTGACCGACAAGGCCACCGTTGCCACCCTTAACCGGGAACAGCACGAACAGGCCATGAAGGAATTTGAGGGCATGGGCCGGGAGCCGGACCCCGACACCGACGATGAAGGCAAATGGGCTGAGCAGCTTCAGCGGACGCAGGACGGCAAGGTGAAAAGCACCATTGACAATGTGCTGATTATCCTTGACGGCGACCCACTCCTGAAGGGCAAGTTCGCGCTCAATCGGTTTGCCGGACGTGGTGAAGTGCTGGGCGCTCTCCCGTGGGAAAAGTCCACCGCCCGCCGCCTGTGGTCCGACACGGACAGCAACGGCCTGTACTGGTACATGGAACGCTTCTGGGGCATCACCTCACGCGGGAACATTGACAGCGCACTTGATATTCACGCCTCTGAACACGCCTTCAATGAGGTGCAGGACTTCATCAGCGGCCTTGCGTGGGACGGTGTTGCCCGTCTGGATACGCTCTTCATTGACTATCTGGGCGCGAAGGACACCGCCTACAACCGCGCTGTGTGCCGCAAGGCCTTTACCGCAGCAATCGCCCGCGCAATGGTCCCCGGCTGCAAGTTTGACAATATGCTGATACTCTCCGGCCCGCAGGGCATAGGCAAGAGTACCCTGCTGGATAAGATGAGCAAGGGATGGTTCAACGACAGTATCAGGACCTTTGAAGGGAAGGACGCCTCTGAGCTTTTGCAGGGTGTGTGGCTGGTGGAGGTATCTGAGCTTGACGCCTTCCGGCGCACGGACGTTGCCCGCATCAAGCAGTTTCTGTCCCTCCGTGCTGACCGCTACCGCGCCGCGTATGGCCGCCACGTCAAAGAGCTACCCCGCTGCTGTGTGTTCTTCGGCAGCACGAATACAACCGACTTCCTTCAGGATACCACCGGCAACCGGCGCTTCTGGCCCGTGGACGTGGGCGAACAGCCCCACAAGCTGACCGTGTGGAAGGACCTGACCGACGACGTTATCACGCAGCTCTGGGCCGAAGCAAAGGCCCGCTGGCAGTCCGGCGAACAGCTCTATCTGTCCGGCATGGTGAAAGAGGAAGCGAAGCTCAAGCAGGAGGAACACCGCGAAATCTCCGTGCGCGAAGGCCTCATTGAAGCCTTTGTGGAGAAGCAGGTACCGGCTGACTGGCAGAAGTGGCCGATTGACCGCAGGCGGGACTACTGGTGTGGAGCTACACGGACACCGGACGGACAGGAGCTTGAGCTTGTGGACCGTGACCGGATCTCTGCCGTGGAAGTTTGGTGCGAATTGTTCAACGGCAACATCAAGGATATGAAGCCCGCAGATACGCGGGAAATCAATGCGATACTGGCACGGCTGAAGGACTGGCGGCGCTCTGAAACAGTGATCCGCGTCGGCCCGTACAGCGTCCAGCGCGGCTTTGTTCGGCGGTAAAAAGACCTTGTAACATTCAACTGTTACAAGGCCCCGCTGACGGGCTGAAATGTCATAAGGTCCTGTAACATTGTAACGTCAATGTTACAAGGAATGTTACAGCCGAAACGCCTGAAAAATCAAGGTTTCTAAGGTTTTGTAACATTGTAACATAAAATTCCTATAGACCCCCTCCAATAAAGAGGCTATGAGGGATTTTCCGTCATAGCGCCTATGTGTACGAGCATTATAGGAAAATACCCCGAAAGTGTTACAAAGGAGGTTTTACGGGTGCTTGAGAGCGAAATAGAACGCAAATTCAAAGACCGTATCAAGAGCTTGAAGAACGGCGTTCTTTGTTTGAAACTTGTATGCCCCGGTTTCACCGGCGTTCCCGATAGACTGATACTGCTTCCCGGCGCTCACGTTATTTTCGTAGAGCTGAAGCAGCCGGGTAAAAAAGAACGCAAAAGGCAGCTTTACGTTCAAGGGCTGCTGCGGAAGCTGGGCTTTGAAGTCTTTTTTGCCGTGAACACTATTGAGCAGATAGAGGCAATCAGAATGAGGTGTAAGGAGGTGCTTGAGCTTGAAGGACTTTGTACCACATAACTATCAGGACTACTGCATTGACCGGATCTGTACAGACCCGGCAATCGGCCTTTTCTTAGATATGGGCCTCGGCAAGACGGCTATCACGCTGTCTGCAATCAAGCGCCTGAAGTATGAAATGTGGTGCGTTCAGAAGGTCCTTATCATAGCTCCGAAGAAGGTAGCTGAATCTACGTGGAGCAGAGAGGCGGCAAAGTGGAAACAGCTCAACGGCCTTCGCTTCTCTTTTGTCCTCGGTACGGCCTCGCAGCGCCTCCACGCTCTGGACGCCACCGCCGACATTTACATGATAAACCGGGAAAATACGCAGTGGCTTGTCAATCACTATGGCCGGGACTGGCCCTTTGATATGGTGGTGATCGACGAAAGCAGTAGCTTCAAGAATCATCAGGCAAAACGCTTCAAGGCTCTGAAGCTGGTACGGTCCCGGATTTCCCGCATTGTGGAGCTGACGGGTACGCCTACTTCACGCGGGCTTATGGATCTGTGGGCGCAAGTGTTTCTTCTGGACTGTGGTAAACGGCTGGGCCGCACAATCACTTCCTACCGGGACGCCTACTTTGTGCCGGACAAGCGCAGCCGCACAACGATCTTCAGCTATGCCCCGAAGATGGGCGCAGCGGATGAAATCTACAACCGCATTTCTGATATTTGCATCAGCATGAAGGCTGAGGACTATCTTGAGCTTCCTGAGCTGGTGTATAACGATATTCCCGTTACGCTGGACCCCGCAGCGCAAAAGGCCTATGACCGCCTTGAGCGGGACACGCTGCTTCAGGTGGATGACGAAACAGTTATCACCGCCGGGACCGCTGCCACGCTGCGCGGGAAGCTCTTGCAGCTCTGCAACGGCGCTGTGTACGATGAGGAAGGGAACGTCGTCACGGTGCATGACTGCAAGATTGAAGCCCTGCTGGAAACTGTGGAACAGCTCAACGGGCAACACGCCGTTATCTGTTACAATTTCCGGCATGATCTGGCCCGCTTGCAGGAGGCCTTGAAAGCTACACCTCTGCGCATGGCCGTGTACGAAGGGAAAAAGCAAGAAGAGGAATGGAACGCCGGACAGATTGACCTGCTGCTTGTGCAACCGGCTTCTTGCGGGTACGGCCTGAATCTTCAGGAGGGCGGCCATCACATTATTTGGTTTGGACTGAATGACAGCCTTGAGCTGTACCAGCAGACCAACAAGCGCCTTCATCGGCAGGGGCAGCCCTTCCCGGTTATCGTGCATCACCTGCTTGTGCAGGGCGGCACGGATGAGGACGTTATAAAATCTCTAAGCGGTAAAGCAGACGTTCAGGACAGCTTGCTTGAGGCTCTAAAGGTCAGGATCAGAAACGCGAAGGAGGCAGCAGCATGACAAAGAAAGAACTATCTCAGCTTTACTGGCTGAATCGTGAAATAGAAATGGACACGGAGCGCCTACGGGAGCTTGAGGGTATGGCCTCGGCCCCGAAGGCCCAAAAGCTGGACGGTATGCCCCGCAGCCCCGGCTATGGTGACGCTCTGGCCCGCATGGTGGCTGAAATCGTGGACCTGAAAGCAATCATTGCCGCGAAGCAGCAGCAGTGTATCCATGAGCGCAGCCGCCTTGAACGGTACATAGCGGATATACCGGACAGCTTGACCCGGCAGATATTCAAGCTGCGCTTTATCAACGGCCTGACGTGGTATCAGGTGGCTATGCACATCGGCGGCGGGAATACAGAGGACAGTGTACGCATGGCCTGCAACCGGTATCTCGCAGCAGAAAAATAAAGCCTCTGTCCGTTTTGTTCGGTATGTTCGGATAAAGCGTGATAGAATGTTAGCGTGGATTTTCAGACACGTGAGAGGCGGCGCAAGGCTCAGCCTCCGGCCTCGCTGCCCGTGCCTGAAAACCCCGTTTCATTTTTGAGAATAGGAGGCGCGGACGTTGATATACCGGCAGGGACGCAATTATGAAAATCTGAATAAAGTAATATTTTACGGTACGGGTATCTTTGACGTTCCGCGCCTGCTTCCTACTGATATAACGGCTGATAGCTATATCGGCTTCAACTATGCCAAAAGCTGCAAGGCCCCGCAGGACAAGGGTATTCACTTCTTCATTGACGATTATCAATTCACCCGCCTGTGGACGCAGCCGGACGCATACCTTGACCTTCTGGGCCGTTTCCGGTGCGTCTGTACACCGGACTTTTCCACATATACCGACTTTCCGAAGGCCATTCAGATATACAATCACTACCGCAAGCACTGGCTGGGCGCATACTGGCAAATGCACGGGATCACGGTCATTCCTACCATTTCATGGAGCGACGAAGCAAGTTTTGAGTGGTGCTTTGACGGTGAGCCGGAAGGCGGCGTTGTGGCCGTTTCCTCTGTAGGTACGCAAATGAACAGTGACGCCCGCCGTCTGTTTCTGGCCGGATACCGTGAAATGCTGGCCCGCCTGAAGCCCTCGACGATCCTTTTCTATGGCTATGTGCCTGAAGAGTGCGCCGGTGATACCATCGTCCCTCTTATGACTTTTCAGGAGGGCTTGAAAAAGCGGGTGCGGGCAAAAGAGGCCGAAGATGGGCGGTAGAGGATCTTCAAGCGGTATGTCAGCAAAGGGCAACCCCTACGGCTCCCAATACCACACCATACTTCAAAGCGGCAATATCAAGTTTGTCACGAAGAATGAGCGGGATTCTGAAACGCTCATGGAAACAATGACAACGGGCCGGGTATATGTGAACGTGGGCGGCGATCAGCTCTTGTCTGTGACGTACTTCGATACCAAAAACAAGCGCACGAAGGTTATTGACCTATCCCACCCGCACAAAGGGCAGCAGCCCCACGTACACCACGGCTATCTTCACAATGAGAATGACGGACCCAAAGGCGCAGCGAATTTAACCCCGAAAGAAAAACGGATGGTTGAAAGAGTGCGCAAGCTGTGGTATAATCATATAGGCAAGTGATAGTTTAAGGCAAGGAGAACGCAGCTCTGCTGAAGTCCCGGTGACAAATCCGGGTGCTTGCTTTTCAACCGTCAGCGGTTTATCCGCTGGCGGTAATTTTATGCCCAAAAGGAGGCGTTCTACATGGGTGGCAGAGGTGGATCAAGCAGACTACCGACAGAATCATACCCCCGCGTTTCCTGTGGGCGCTCAGATTATAGTTCGTTTATAGTTTTGTAATCCATAGCAGCCAAGCATTTCCTGTGGGTGCTCGGATTATGGGCGGCGCGGGCGCGTCCGCTGAGGACAAGGCTGAAAAACGCGCCATTGTTACGCGGTTTATGGCCGACGCCAAAGAAGGAAATGTGTATAGCGTAGGCGCGGGCATTATGAGCAGCGGCGGTGATAGGTTTGAAATCGTGCATTTCAACCAATCCCCGAACAAGCTCGGTATTCGTAGCGGCGGCAGGACCATAGCCCTGAGCCGTGGCAATATCGCAAAATACATTATGAACGGTGCTACGCTTATTTCAAAGAAAAAGTAACCCGTAAAAGAGGTTAAACAGTATGAAAATTGAGAAATTCAAGCGCGACTTCAAGCGCCTGAACGGCGTATATGCTACGGACAAGGTAGTGCTGCTGCGCGATCCGCTTGAACTGTACAGCCTTGCAACCGGCAAGACCCTTGCGACGTTTAACAGCCTTGATGAAGCCCTCGCCTATGAGATCGACGGCAAGACCCTTGAGCAGCGCGTGGCCGACTGGACGGAGATCACCTTCCCGGCGGAACACGGCGGCAGGGGCAGCAGCTCCGGCATGGGCTTCTCCGGCGGCTGGCCCTCCGCAGGAGGCGGCAACGGCAAGGATGAAACAAAGGCCGATCTTCCCGCCCGTATGAATGTGAAGGTGAACGTCAACCGGACCTATGAAGATATGCTCCGGGCCTTTACGGAGGCCCACGGCAGCGCCGCAGAGGAACACGGCATAGTGGTGGACGCTCAGGGCTTCGCCACGAAGTACCTTCATGGAAACGCTACCAGCATTTCCAGCTTGACCGGCAACGGCAGCGAAATTGCCCTTCACAATCACCCGGCGGCAGGCTGGCCGAACTTCAGCAAAGAGGACGTTATCAATACCGCAATGGGTACCCGGCGCGGCATTGTGGCCGTCAGTACCCGCGCAGGCCGTGGAGAGGATACGGCCAAATACGCCGGTACTTATTCCTTTGTGAAGGGCGGCCACTTCGACGCTTCCGGCTTTATCAAGGGCGTGAACAGTGCGAAGCTCAGCGGCAAGGACTACAACGACGCCGTTTCCCGCTGGCTGAAAGCGAATCAGAAAAAGTATGGCTATACGTATTCCTATACGAAGGCCAAATCATAAGGAGGGCAAGACTACCGGATAGGAGGTGTGAAACGTGAGCAGACCGCAAGACAAGCACTTGATCCCTCTGACTGAGCGCAGCGAAGAAGAGGCTCACGCTATCCGCTCCGCAGGTGGTAAAGCGGTACAGGAGAAGAAGCGGCAGCAGAAACTTATGACTGAACTGCTTCAGATCTATTCCGACCTTCCTATCACCGATAAAAAGCGCAAGGGCCGTCTGAAGCGGCTGGGCATTGAGGAAGCCGACCTGACGCAGAAAACCTTGATAGCCGACGCTATTATGAAGGCTGCGCAGGGCGGCAACACCTACGCGATCCAGCTTTACCTTGACCTCATGGGTGAAAGCGGCCTCGGCGGCCCCGTGAAGGAAAATAACCTGCTTGACGCTATCCAGAATGCCACAAAGGAGGACGTGAACACGGATGATTTACCAGAACTTCAGCAAGCGGCAGCTTCTGACACTGACGTGGTGGAATAAGCCGCAGTTCATGGACTGTGACGGTATCATCTGTGACGGCTCAATCCGTAGCGGCAAGACCGTTTCAATGACTGACGGCTTTATCCTGTGGAGCATGAGCAGCTTCAACGGTCAGAACTTCGCTATATGCGGCAAGACGATTGAATCGCTGCGCCGCAACGTTATAACCCTCATGCCGCAATGGCTTGAGGGCATCTTTTCAATCACTGAACGCCGCAGTGAAAACAAGCTGATTATCACGTCTGGTAGCGTGACCAACAGCTACTATATGTTCGGCGGCAAGGACGAATCAAGCTACACACTTGTGCAGGGCATCACGCTTGCGGGCGTGCTGTTTGACGAAGTGGCCCTTATGCCTCGCTCGTTTGTCGAACAGGCTATGGCCCGTTGCAGCGTGGCCGGTTCTAAGTTCTGGTTCAATTGCAACCCCGAAAACCCCGGTCACTGGTTCTATGTGGAGTGGATCAAGAAAGCGCGAGAGCGGAACATCCTGTATCTGCACTTCACAATGGACGACAATCTGAGCCTTGCGCCTGAAATCAAGGCCAGATATGAGGGGATGTACACTGGCGTTTTCTACCGGCGTTATATCCTCGGTTTGTGGGTAAAGGCCGAGGGCCTTGTCTACCCCATGTTCGACCGCTCGGCGCATATCGTCCCGAAGATCCCGGCGCTCAACCCACGGCACCGCTACTATGTGTCCGTGGACTACGGCACCGTCAACCCGTTCGCCGCTGGCCTGTACGATTACAGCCCCTCAAAGCAAAAGGCCGTCATGGTCAAGGAGCTGTATTACAAGGGCGGCAGCAACAACCGTGTGGACAACGAGGCGTATTACAAGATGCTGTGCGACCTGATCAGGGACTATCCGATCCAGTACATCATCATTGACCCGTCCGCGTCGTCCATGATCGAGACAATACAAAAATACGGTAAATTCGTGGTCGTAAAGGCCGACAACGACGTTTTGAACGGCATTCAGGACGTGACGAAGTTCTTAAATGCTGGGTGCCTGTACTTCCACAAGAGCTGCAAAAGCACCTTCGAGGAGTTCGAGACGTATTCGTGGGACGAGGAAAAGGCTGAAGATGTAGTTATCAAGGAAAACGACCATAGCATGGACCAGCTCAGATATTTCTGCCGGACTGCCCTGCGGAATGAACTAAAATGGATAGTTTAAGGCGGTGACGAAATGAATTTTTTTACGCGCCTGCTAAGGAGGATCAAAATGCTTTTTATTCATAGCGGGACCGATATTGCGAAAGCATTTGGCGTTGAACTCATTTCCTCGCCGGAAATGTCCAGCGCCCTTACAAACTGGGCCCGCATTTCTACCGGCAAGCCGCCTTGGCTGAACGCCGAGGATGAAATCGGGACTATCAACATGGCAAAGCATATCAGCGACACCCGCGCAAAGCTGGTGACGCTGGACATTGGTGTTGCTATTTCCGGCTCGTCCCGTGCCGACTACTTGCAGGGGCTGGCTGACGACCTGCTCAAGCGCTTGCCCGACCGTGTGTCGGAGGCTGAGCGGCTTGGCGGAATCATGCTCAAATGGAATGGTGAAGCGTGGGATTTCATCCTGCCGGGCAACTTCGGCATCACGGCAAAGAATGACAACGGCGAAATTCTTGGTGCGATCTTCGCGGCGCACACCACGCAAGGCAGCCGCCATTTCACTCGGCTTGAATATCATCGCTTCGAGGGAAGCACCGCAGAGGGCGGCAAGCTCTACAAGATCACAAACAAGGCGTTTGAAAACCGGATCGGCACGGGGGGCGAAGTCACCCTCGGTGATGAGGTGGCGATTGACAAGGTTAACGCATGGGCGCATCTGACCCCCGAAGTTACCATTACCAACCTTGAAACGCCGCTGTTCGGCTACTATCGCGTTCCCGGCGCGAACACCATTGATTCGTCGTCCCCATTGGGACTTTCCGTATTTGCAAACGCCCTGCCCGAGCTGAAGGCAATTGATATAGCTATCAGCAGAAAAAATGCTGAGATTGCTGACAGCAAGCATATAACGTTTGTTGGACAGCAGCTTATACAGAATGCGCAAAACCGCAAAATAGAGTTGCCGAGATTTGTTAAGGGCCTCGGCATGGGACTAAATGACAGCGAGGTATCGGCGATACATGAGCACGTACCGACTCTACTTACCGATCAGCGAATAAAGGACATCAATTTTAATTTGTCCATGGCGGGTGTCAAATGCGGCTTTTCCGAAGGCGTGTTTGTGCTGGACGGTCAGACCGGCATGATTACCGCAACGCAGGTCGAAGCCGACGACCGTGACACCATCCAGACGATTAAGACCGACCGTGATGCGCTTAAGGACGCTATCACACAGGCGCTGGCTGGTGCTGATGCATTGGTCACGCTCTACAATCTCGCGCCGCTGGGCGAATATGAGGTCAATTTCAACTTCGGAGACGTGACCTACAACTACGAGGAGGACAAAGCCTCGTGGCGCGCCTACGTTATGCAGGGCTGGGTCCCGAAGTGGATGTACTTCGTAAAGTTCGAAGGCATGAGCGAGGAAGAAGCGAAGGCAATGACCGCAGAGGCCGACGCCGCGCAGATCGAGAAAGCCCAGCTTTTCGGCGCAGAATAGGAGGCGGCATAAATGCTGACCCCCCAGCAGATTCTGGACATCATCGAAACCCTGTACCCGCAAATCGACGAGCTAAACGTGTGGATCACCAGCGACCTTATCCGGCGTGTTATGGCACGGTTAGGACGCGGCGAGGGCGTTTTTCTCACTGCCTCGGATGAATGGCAGCTTGAGGTTTATCAGGCCGCAGGCGGCCATCTGGACGCTGTACAGCAGGAAATCAAGCGCTGGACAAAGGCAACGGATGCAGAGATCAAGCGCATCTTCGAGGACGCCGGTATCAAAGCTCTTGCCTACGACAGCAATTTCTACATCGAACACGGGCTTGCGAGCATTGAGCTTGCACAGGCTGAGAGCATGATCCGGCTGCTTGAGGACACCTACCAGCGCACGGCGGGCACCGTCCATAACTTCACCCGCACGACCGCGCACGCGAGCCAACAGCAGCTGCTGAAAGCTCTGGACACCGCGCATTTCAAGGTAGCATCCGGCGCGACATCGTACACGCAGGCCGTACAGGAGGCCGTCAGCAGCATTGTTGACACGCAAACGCAGGTCATCTATCCCACCGGGCACGTTGACACCATCGAAACCGCTGTCCTGCGGGCTGTTCGTACCGGCGTCGCGCAGGCGTCCGGCAACATGGCCGTTCAGGGTATGGAGGAGCGCGACTGGGACATTGTGCTTGTGTCGGCGCATCTCGGCGCACGCTACGGCGACGGCGGCCAAAACCCCGGAAACCACTTCTGGTGGCAGGGCAAATTCTATAGCCGGACGGGTCGAACGCCTGACCTGCCGCTTTTCGTGGAATCCACAGGGTACGGCACCGGCGAGGGCTTGTGCGGTTGGAACTGCCGCCACAGCTTCGGCCCCGGCGACCTGCGGCACAATCCATACGCACAGTTCGACGCGGATGAGAACAAGAAAGCCTTTGACCTCAGCCAGAAGCAGCGCGGGAAGGAATCACGCATCCGGCGCACGAAAACAAAGCTGGTCGGCCTTCGCACAGCCATTGGGGCGGCGGAGGACGCGGGAGTGAAAGCTACACTCGAAGCGCAGTACACACGGACGGCTAAGCTGCTGGAAAAGCAGAATTTGGACTACAACCAGTTCTGCGAGGACAACGGTTTGAAGCGACTCTCTGACCGCATCCAGATCGCAAAATGGACGCGGGAGGACGCACGGAAATCCATTGCCGCCGCCCGCAGCGAGTGAATAATCGCAAAGCAGAGCATTACAGCACCATTCCGGCGCTGTGAGGCTCTGCTTTTCTATGCCCCTTCCAGTATCGCCGGTGCAACTCCGGCAGGGGTACAAAATTGGACTATCGGCGGTCCTAACAATGCCGAAAACGGCCAGACGCTGCAACGTCTTAAATATCTGCTATTGCCGTTATACAGGAGGTTATCCATGAAAACCGAAGAACTGACCGCACTGGGGCTGACTGAAGATCAGGTCAAGCAGGTGTTCGCACTCAACGGGAAAGACGTTGAGGCCGCGAAGGCTGCCAAGGACAAGACCATTGCAGACCTCACGGCAGAGCGCGACGGTCTGAAAACCCGCCTCGATACTGCCGAAACCACGCTGAAGAAGTTTGAGGGCATCGACCCGCAGCAGATTCAGCAGGAAATCCAGACCTACAAGACGCAGGCTGAGGACGCGGAGAAGAAATTCGCCCGCGAGATCACGCAGCGCGATCAGAAGGACTGGATCACCAAGATGCTGGACGAGTACGGCGTCACTTCTCCCTTTGCCCGCACGGCTCTTGTGTCCGAGTGTATGTCTCCGGACGTCGGTCTGACGTGGAAGGACGGCGCATTTTTCGGCTTTGACGACTTTATGAAGGCCGCCAAGCAGAAAGACGCTGGTCTGTATCAGACCGCCGAGGAAAAGGAAGCCGCAGAAAAAGCGGCAAGGCAGAAGGAAAAAGCACCTGCTTTCACGGGGCCCCTGGGCAGCTCCGGCTCCAATACCGAAAAATACAACCCGCCCAAAATTTTCTGATAAGACTAATTAAGAAGGAGTACGAAATATGCCTCGCATTAATGCACTGAACATTCTGCTGGAAAGCGATGGTAAGGATTACCTTGCCGAGCTGTACGGCAAAACCGTTGAGGGCGTCCAGAAGGCGCTGATCTCCGGCTCCATGAAGAACATGGACCTGTCCGGTGATCCTGTTTCCGGCACTGTCGAAGCCAAGCGCTTCGTCAACGCCACCCCCAAAAACTACGGCACCGCGCGTACCGCAGGCAAGGGCGACGCCGTGAAGGCAAAGCCCGTCACTGTCGCCATCGACACCGACCGCGAGATCATCGAGGAGCTGGAACAGAAGGACGTCCGCCTGTACGGCGTTGACGGCGTTCTGGACCGTCGTTCCGCAAACCACATCCTGCGTATGGCTGCCGAGCTGGACAATGCGTTCTTCGCCGCTGCTGCCGGTAAGGCCACTGTGCTGAACCTGTCCGCCTACAAGACCATCTCTGACGAGCTGGAAGCCATCATTCAGGAGTGCGAAACCACCCAGAACGACTTCGTGGACGGCGTGCCTCGCTCCATGATGCACCTCGTTCTGTCCCCGAAGTATTACGGCATGATCCGTAACGACCTCGACAAGCAGACCAACAACGCGAATGTGAACACCGCCGCCGAGGAATTCCTTGTGTGGCACGGCATCCGCGCGTACAGCTGCGTCCACCTTCCCGCTGGCTGCAACTACCTGCTTATGGTCGAGGGCGCTGTCGCTCAGCCCATCATGGCCGACCAGTATACCGCCGAGAAGATCCCTCTCTCCAATGCCTACGGCGTCGAGCTGTTCTACCACTACGGCACTACCGTTGTCATGCCTGACCTGATCTTCAAGCCCGGCGTGTTCACCAAGGCGACCGTCTACGCTGCCGGTACTCAGTATTACACCGAGGCCAACGGTGTGTACACTGCTGTCTCCATCACGGAGTTCGCTTCCGGAACCACCTACTATACCATGGCCTGATGCAAGGAGGACATTATGCTGTTTCGCAACCTGAAATCCGGCAACATCGTAGCGGCCACCGACGAAACCAGCATTGAGCTGATGCAGAGGTCAGCCATCTATGAAGCCGTAGAAATCGCCCCTGCACCCGTAAAAACGGAAGGCAAGCGCCGGAAGAAGCCTGCTGAGTCCGAGCCGGACGCTGCCGCCGAGGCGCGGGAAGACTGAGAGGGCGTTGATATGGCGTATGTGGACTGCGTTTTTTACAGTGTTGACTACCATGGTGACATATTGCCGGAGAGCACGGCAGGTGCGTGGCTTGACAGGGCGAGTGATGCCATGGACAGTATCACCCATGGACGGTTGGTGTCAGCATTTCCTATCGTGGGAGCCCACGCCGCAAAAGTCAAAAAGGCCGTTTGTGCCGTTGCCGAAGCTCTTTACTGGATAGACGTTCAGCGGAGAGCATCCTCCGCGCATATAGCGGAAGACGGGAGTTATCGCGGGGCTGTCGCGTCCGTTTCATCCGGGCGGGAGTCCGTCTCATACTCGGCGGGCGATTCTGTTTACGCTGCCGCCGCGACAAGCGCAGAGGCACAAACGGCTCTGATTGGCAGCATTGCCGCACAGTATCTGGCAAATATTCCGGATGCAAACGGCGTCAATCTGTTGTATGCGGGAGGTGATTGCTTTGTATTGTGACACAATAACGGTCTTTAATTACCACGCCGCAACCGGATGCTGGTTTCCGTCCGTCATCTTCGGCGCTGATCTGCTGGCCACAAAAGCCAACAGCGCGACAACTGCGGGAGGCAACAACGCCGATGCTGTGGACATCATCATCCATTGCACGGCGGACAAGCGCGTTCCCACCGGCGCGGGAATGAAAAGCTACACGGGGGCGAAGGAATATGCTCGCTGCGACAATCCGACGCGGCACATCACCTTCGCCCCGGAGTGCGATTTCATTTTTGCCGGTGCATGGTCCGACACCGAGCCGCTGACCGACGACGACTACGATGAGGGACTGTACCACACCCTGAATGCAGAGCGTGACGGTATCTATCTGATAAGCTCTGCGAGCTTTTACGGTCTTCTCCCTCACTTCGAGATCGGAGGGCGGTAAAATGTCTGACCTCCCGAAAATCTCCTACTCTGACGGCGGCGTACACGTCACGGTTGACCTGCGCGCACTGGATCAGCGTATGCGCGAGGCGCAGCAATGGCTGGGCGACCGCGTGCTTGAGGACTGCAAAGCCTGTATGCCGCTGCTGACAGGCAGCTTGCAGCAGCGCTCCCACACGGAGGACGACGGAAAAAAGGTCATCTTTCCCGGTCCGTATGCGCGCTACCAGTACGGCGGTAAGGTCATGGTGGATTCCGTAACCGGCAAAGGCCCCCGCAAAATTCCTACAGGTCCCGGTGAATACATCCTGCGTTTCCGCAATGGCGCGAAGCTCGTTGCCACCGACAGGCCGCTGAAATACTCCAACCCGCAGGCCATTCCTCAATGGTTTGAACACGCCAAACGGCAGAACAAGCAATCCTGGATCGACGGCGTGAAGGAAATACTTGGAGGTGAATAACCGTGCCGTCAAAAACGGTAATTGACATTGACGGCTCCGAAGCCGTCAGCAAAATCCTTCTCGACCTGCTGAACATGTATCCCGGTCTGACTGTCGGCAATAAATCTATCCTGTTCTCCACGCTCTCAGACGCTTCCGGGATTGGATTCTTTCCGATTTTCGGCGCAGCATTGCTGAGCAGCACGGAAGACGTCACAGGACACGTCACGCAGGTCTGCCAATACCCGTTCAATGTGATCTACCGCGCCGCTCCTAAGTCTGAAATCCAGCGCATCCGCATCAAGGAATTTCTTGACGCGCTGGGCAAGTGGCTTGAGCGGCAGCCGGTCATGCTGAACGGAAAGAGCCACCAGCTCGACGCATACCCCGCCATATCGGCGGGAAAGCGCAGTATCAAGAAAATCAGCCGCACAAGCCCCGCCTACCTTAACGCCGCATATCAGGACGGTGTGGAAGACTGGCTTATCGCCATGCGGCTGGACTACAACAACGAATTTGATAAATAAGGAGATAACATGGCTAAAATTGAAAGAAAGTTCCTCGCACACTATCTTGATGCCGGATTTGGCATAAAAGCCGCAGATGAAAACACGTACACGCCGAAATATGTACGTCTCGGTAAGGACCTTGAAGAATACAACGAAGAGCTCAACCCCGATATCGAAATCACCAAAAATATCTTGGGGGAGCAGACGGTGAATCATAACGGTTATGAAGTACAGTCCGAAGTCGAACCTTTTTATGCTTACAGTGATGACCCGCTGTTTGAACGCCTTGCAAAGATAGCAAACGAACGACTCACCGGCGACGATTGTATCACCACCAAGGTTGACGTGCTGCTCAACAGTGACGGCACCGTGGCATGGGCGTACAGAGAAAAAGTATGGGTGATACCCAATACCGTAGGCGGCGACACCTCGGGCGTGCAGATTCCATACACGATTTACAATGCAGGCGAGCGCGTGAAAGGGACATGGGACGTGAGCTCCAAAACCTTTACGGTTTCCGACAGCTGAGCTAAAGTGACAAGGAGGTAAAAGTAGACATGACGGAAGAAAGCAAAACAAGCAGCATTGTAATCGATGATGGTAGTATTGAGGTGCCTATAGTAAACAAGACCGGCAGAGAAATCGGTAAATTCTATTTCCGTCCCACCGACGTTGGCATCGTTGCACGATATAACGACCTTGCCGATAGCTTTAGTGAAATCACGGAGCCGATAGAAAATGTCAGTGTTAATGCAGACGGAACTGTAGATGAGTTTAATGAAAACGATATGGCAGCAATGCGTGAAGCAGAGCAGCGGCTGTACACAGCTTGTGACACGCTCTTCGGAGGTAACATGGCGGAAGCCTTTTTCGGTAAAATGCACCCGTTTTCCCCCATCGGCGGCAAGTTTTACTGCGAGAATGTACTGTCAGCGGTCGGAAAGTACATCGAGAAGCAATTCTCGAGTGAGGTTAAACGTATCAATGCCCGTGTTGATAAGTACACGCACGGGTATGCCGCGCGTACAGGGAAACATAAGGACGGAAGAAAGTGATTGGTGATTTGCCGAAGAGCGTATTGGTAAACGGCAAAGAATTTACCATACGCTCGGATTTTCGAGACGTTCTGCATATCCTGTGTGCATTCAATGACTGTGAGCTTGATGACAGTGAAAAGGTTTATGTTTGCCTTACTATTTTCTATCCTGACGTTGACTCAATTCCACGGTCTGACTATGAAGCAGCATTTCAAGCCGCAATGGACTTTATAGATTACGGTGCTAAAACAGATAACGCAAATAACGCAATGCGAATCATGGACTGGGAACAGGATGAGAGCATCATGTTTCCCGCCGTGAATAAAGCAGCCGGATTCGAAACACGTTCCGCGGAGTACATTCACTGGTGGACTTTTCTCGGATACTACATGGAGATATCTGATGGCATTTTTTCGAATGTTTTGAATCTAAGGCTGAAGAAAGCTAAAGGAAAAAAACTCGAAAAGTGGGAGCGAGAATACTGGCAAAGCAACAAAGAACTTTGTGTCCTAAAGCCGAAGCTGTCGGCGGACGAACAAAAACAGCGAGATGAGTTAAACAAACTGCTGGGGTGAAACACTGAGGACTGAGAAAGGACGGTGGTTAAATGGCTGAACATGCAGACGGTTCAATTATTATTGATACTGAGATAAATTCCAAAGGTTTCAAAGCCGGAAGCGATGAGCTGCTTGCTGCGATAAAATCACTGACATCGGAACTGAAAACGCTTGGTTCGGCGTTCAAAAACATGTTTAGCGGCACCGTTGCACCTAAACTCGATACTGCTCCTGCAGAAAAAGAGCTCTCTGATCTTGAGGCGAAAGCTAAAGAAACTGCGACATCAGTTAAGAACTCAACACAGTCAAATGCGGCTAATAGTGAACCCCAATCAACAAAAGTCGATTTTGGCGAAGCCGCGCCTAAGGCATCCGCTTTGCAGCGAGAAATCGATGCTGTTGCAAACAGCGTCGGACGGCTCGAGCAATCTTTTGATAAATCGATGCAGGGCGGCGAAAGCTCCATAACATCTTTTGATGCAAAAGTAGATGCAGCGAGAAGTAAAATCGAGGCACTGCAGGAAAAACTGAGTGCTGTTGCAGCAACACAAATACCCACCGATGACTATAAGTGGCTCACAGCAGAAATCGCAAAAGCGGAAAATGAACTGCAAAAATACTATGAAAAGCAGATAAAACTCGAATCTCTCGGTACGAGTACGGAATCTGCTGCATGGAAGAGTCTGCAGTATGATATCCAGCTCACAGAACAAAAGCTTAACGACTATAAATCGGAAGCGGCTCAAATGGAAACAGCGGGCACAGCATACATATCCGGTGCTGATACAGAGCAGTACAGTAACATGAGTGCAGCTGTTTCCGATACTGCGCAACGGCTGACAGATCTGCGGGAATCTGAAGAGCGAGTGAAGCAGAATCAACCGTTCACGGATCTGACGGCGCAGGTGCAAGATGCAAATTTAAATGCCGATAAGCTGGAAGCTACATTCAATCGCCTTCAGGGTACGGGCGTGTCTGAAAATTCAGCACAGTGGCGGAATCTGACTTATAACATTCAGCAGGCGCAAACGCAGCTTGGCGCATATGAAGCGAAGCTCAGCACGCTGCACTCAACCGGCGCGGTATCCGATGAGCAGTTTAACACTGCATCAGCTGCAATTGCAGCTGCAAAAGAACGAATGTCCGAGCTCTCATCGGAAACGAACAGAGCCCGTGGCAACATGTCTTTCCTGCAAAAAGCCGCCGGTGGCATTAAGGCTGGGTTCTCAAAGCTGGGGGCCGCGGCTAAGGCGGCGCTGGGAGGCGTGAAAAAGCAAAGCGGAGATGCAGCCTACGGAATAAAAGCACTTGCCAAAAAGCTTACAAGTATGGGAACCATGCTTAAGCGTATGGCCTTGCGCAAAGTTTTCTCGGCAGTTTTAAGCAGTTTGCGTGATGGGATGAATAACCTGGCTCAGTATTCGGCCCCTGTAAATGCCAATCTTTCCGCACTCAAATCGGGGTTCACACAACTGAAAAACAGTATCGCCGCAGCATTTGCGCCGATTCTTTCCGTTGTGACTCCGATAATCCAAACTTTTATCGGTCAACTCGCTGATGCGATTAATTATGTCGGTATGCTGATAGCATCACTTACAGGTGCGAAAACGTTCACGGCAGCAGTTGCGGTTCAGGAGAACTATGCTGAGTCGCTTAATAACACTGCAAACGCGGCCGAGAAAGTAAAGCGGCAGCTGGCGGGATTTGACGAACTGAATGTATTGAACGCATCCTCAAGTAGCAATAACGGCAATAATGCCGCCGGCGCTATGTTCGAGGAAGTCGCGATACCGGAAAATATTGCAGCGCCGTTAACCGACATTTTCACGCCGTTTAAAGATGCGTGGGAAACCGAGGGGCAGGCGACAATTGATTCTATTTTCATTGCATTTGCAGGAATCAAGTCTTTTTTATCGTCCATTGGAGAAAGCTTCCGTGAGGTGTGGACGAATGGTACCGGGCAGCGAACACTCGAAATTCTGTTGCGCCTGTTTCAAAACATTCTCAAGTGCATCGGCAATCTCGCTGACGGACTTTCAAGAGCTTGGAACGCAAACAACAACGGTACGGCCATAATACAAAACATTTGGAATGGTTTCAACAGCATCCTCGGTATCATCGAACAAATGTACGGCTGCACAGCCGATTGGCTTGCCACACTCGACTTTACCCCGCTGATGACAGCATTTGCAGGTTTGACATCAGCCATACAGCCGTTTGTGGATCTTGTCGGTGGGACGTTGCTGCGGTTGTATCAAACAGTGCTGCTGCCAATCGCAAGCTGGTTTATTGAAGCAGCTGCGCCTGCTTCGATCGATGCAATAACAGCAGCCTTCGGTGCGCTGCAAGCTTTTTTAGAACCCTTCATTGCAGGGGTTCAAATGCTCTGGGAGTCCATTCAGCCCATAATCGATTGGGCCGGAAGCGTTGTGGTCGTAGTAATTAACGGTGTTAAAACGGTCTTTGAAAAACTTGCGACGACATTCCGAGAAAAAGGCGGCGAAATACAGAATATTGTGGCGGGAATCGGAGACATCATCTCAGCTGTTTGGCTGGTTGTCGGGCCTATTCTGAATCTACTCAAAGACCTTGTGGGCGACGTTTTCGCCTTTATCGGAGACTTTGTCAGTGTCGTAATCGGATCCGTGATAGACTTTCTTTCCGGCTTGATTGACTTTATCGCGGGAATTTTTACCGCGGATTGGGATCGCGCTTGGTCGGGAATAAAAAGCATATTCTCAAGCATTGTTGACCTGCTAAAGGGCATTGTTTTGGCTTTGTGGGAATTTCTGAAGAGCGCATGGGAGTCAATCAAGGATGATGCCGAGGCTATTTGGAAAGGGATAAAAGATTTTGTTATCCCAATTTGGGAAGGGATCAAAAAAGCGGCGTCAACAATATGGAATGCCATAAAATCGGTCGTATTAACGGTAGTTAACGGAATAAAAAATGGAATTGTGTCCGCATTTAATGCCGTTAAGACGTTCATTTCGAATTGTATGAACACGATCAAAAACGTTGTAGTGGGCATTTGGAACGGTGTATGGGGTGCAATAAAAGGCGTTATAAACGGCATTCTCGGCGGTATCGAAGGTATGGTAAACGGCGTTATACGCGGTTTGAATTTTATGATCGATGCACTGAACAAGCTGAGTTTTAATGTCCCCGACTGGGTGCCGCTAATCGGCGGCAAAACATTCGGATTCAACATTAAACGCATATCTGAAGTGTCACTTCCTCGCCTCGCTGACGGTGGACTCGTGCGTGCCGGACAACTTTTTCTTGCACGTGAAAGCGGTCCGGAATTGGTTGGAAGCTCAGGGGGTAAATCCGCGGTAATGAACAACGACCAGATCGTGGATAGTGTATCGCGCGGTGTTGCAGGTGCAGTATCGAGCGAAATCGGCGGAATCGATTCGCGCATAAACGAGGTTGCAGATGCCATTCAATCAGCTCGTTTCGACATAGTAAACAAGCTGCAAGCGATAACAAACAGTATAGCAGTGCTGCGTGCGCCCAATGCGGCATACGGACTAACCCCTTACAGCGTTGCAGCTGCGGTTTCCGAGGGGCATTCCGCGGGATCAGCTGCGGAGTCGAGTATAAACGGCGAAATTACAAATGTTATCACGCGAGTGGTGTCCGATGCAACGGCTGCAATAGTATCAGCGATTCAGACATACAGCGGAGCGACCGTAACAATTGACCGTGAGTCTATCGCTGACGCTGCCGTACGCGAAATCAATAGACGTACGCGCATGACAGGACACTCACCGCTGCTTATATGAGGAGGACGCATGAGACCTATATTTCGAATTAAAAATCACGACTATACCGCGTTTCTGGCCGCGGACGGCCTCGCTCCGGTGCGTAACGATATAGATGCTGACGGTTGCGGGCGCGATTTACTGAGCGGGAAAATGTACCGTGCTCGTATCACGCAAAAAGATAAGTGGACTGTCAAATTTGGTCGAGTACCTGAGCTGGTAATGAAATCAATAGCTGAAGACATCGATTCGGTGTTTGTTCCCGTATGCCTGTTGAATCCGAAGACCAATAAGCAGACCACAAAAACTTACTATACATCTACGCTGACATATGGTACCCAGCGATACGGTGCAAGCAATGACTGCACGTATTACGATGGCTGCACATTCAATTTGACCGAGAGGTGATTTAGTCATGAGTTATCGCAGTGCTATTTGGCGAAAAATTGTACAGCAAGATAACTATCAAATGCAGACGGTATTACGTGTCGGAAACACGATTTACAGCGAAATCACAGCACCCGTTATTGAGCGAGTACTTATGGACAAGCCGCTGTCAGTCGGGAACTGCGCTGCTGCATCGATGCGTGTATCTGTACTTACGGATACAGAAATACCGCAGTCATCACCGATAGTTGTTTCGGGTAGACTAACCGATGGTACACTGTACAGTGAGTGGTATGAACTCGGCACGTTTTTTGTAGATACGCGGGTTAAAGAACACAATGGACTTATCACGCTTGAGTGCTACGACTCTATGCTGCGTGCAAATACGGAGTACGACAGTCGCTTCGATACCGCATGGCCCAAGCCGATGCTAACCATGGTAGAAATCATTGCAAATCAGATGGGTGTCGGAATCGATCCACTCACGCGAATTAATACCGGCGTAAACTATCAAATTCCGAAGCCCGACGGACTAACAATGAATCAAATCCTTGGTTACATTGCCGGATGCCATGGCGGAAACTGGGTAATAACCGGTGAAAACCTGCTTAGACTCGTACCTCTGTCTACCCTGCCGACCGCAAGCTACTGCATAACGGACTCTGTAGGTAATCACATAGAGACGTCGAACGGTGATGCACTGATATACTACAGGCGCACGGAGCGAACAACAGCATTGCCGGCGGTCACCGGAGAAACGCCGGACTCGGCAACTCCAATAATGTACGGCGTGCTTGACGCTGCCCAAAGGCAAATTACCGATGTAAATGATGACTGCATCGTGTGGCACGACAATACTAAAATCGCGAGTAAGACCGTTAATGTTGCTGCGGTGCTTGGCAAATTCACCGTGAGTGATACTATGATCGTATCCGGGGTTGTAATGACGGACCAAAACGGAACGCAGTTCTCTGCGGGATCTGATAACGGAGCCGTAATTACAATACCCGAAAATCCGTACGCAAATCAACCCGTATGCGATGCACTTTACGCTGCATATAGTGGACTGCTGTATGTAGCATTTGAGGCCACAGAGTCGGTGTGCGATCCATCGGTTGATTTAGGTGATGGCGTAGAAATCGGAAGCACCTTGGGTGTGGCATACGGCATAAAACTCGCACTCGGTGTGCTCCCAACGGCAGATATTCGTGCACCAAAGGACGAGACGCTGGAATCCGAGTATCCGTATAAGTCCGTTAATGATACGAAATTCGAGCGACTCAAAGCTGCTGTTGACGGTGCCGTTGCACAAATGGAACACTTCGGCGGAGGCATTGGACAATTCGAACGGCGGCTAATCGACTTGGAAAAGCAAACCGAGTCGTATTCAGCAATAGGTGCGCTGCCGTTGGCGGATATAGCGGCAATTTTCAATTAATAAAGGAGAGAAAGATGGCAAACAAAAAGATCACCGATTTCGCAATACTGAGCAGTGCAAATGATGAGGACGTGTTGCTTGTTTCCTCAGACAACGAAACATACTGTATCACAGTGGGTACGTTAAAAAACAACATAAAAGCGTATGCGGATATGATTCTGTCGAGTGTATCTAACGGACTGACCTACAAGGGGTTTGTGAACTACTTTTCAAATCTGCCCACCAGTGGAAATACGCTCGGAGATGTGTACACGGTACGCTATCAGGGAGACGCGGAAAGCGGAAAACCCGTTGTGGACGGTACAGAATACGTCTGGAGTGCGACCGATAATGCTAAGGCTGAATGGATAGCGCTCGGACCGAACGCGGCACAGAAAATGGACAAGCTCGAGTCCGGCACAGTCGGAAACGTTATGTCCATCGGAAGCGATGGTAACGCACAAGACAGCGGCACGGCTCTCTCGATGCTGTTAACACGCGGGATACTTGATGTACCGGGTGGCATTCCGTCACTCGACCGGAGCGGCAAGATTTCGAGTAGTCAGCTACCCGCAGCAGGACTTCTGCCGCAGGTGATTGTGTCATCCAATATCGGAGCCGCAATCACGTGCACTTGTGGCAGTAAGAGCATATCGGTCCAAAACCCGACTGGGACAATCTCAGTCAACCTTCCTGACTACGGTGACTGGGTAGTCGTAGGTACTTCAGCGGGAAAGCAAACTACACCGGTAACGGTGTCGGTTGACACAGTAAAACAGTATCGTGTCCAGTTAAGCTATTTCGCTGCAATTCTTACCGTTGTTGGCGTCACTCAGGGTGCCAAAATTTATGTAAGTAACGCTGATAATTCATATTCGGCAGTTGTCGGAGAGAGTTCTACATCCGTAACTTTGACTGTATCGGCGGCGGGAACATACAACATATGGGAGACAGTCGGAAACAAATCAAGGATCCTCGGTTCGATAAGTATCACAGCTGACGGACAGAAATATACATTCCAGGCTTCAGCATCTACGGGAGACAAAGAATAGTGACGAAGAACTATGTAGATAAAACCGGCCTACTCTACTTTTGGAGTCGGGTTAAAGAATGGGCAACAAGCAAAATCCCAACAAAAACCAGTCAACTGGAGAATGACAGTCATTTCATAACGACCGCCGATGTGCCTGACGGCGCTACAGCGTCTACAACAACACCCAAAATGGACGGCAACGCAGCGGTTGGCATAGAAACAGCATTCGCGCGGGGAGACCACGTACACCCGTCTGATACAACGAAGGTGGATAAGGTGTCTGGCAAGGGGCTGAGCACAAATGATTACACAACTGTGGAGAAAGAAAAATTGGCCGGCATAGCCGCCGAAGCGACAAAGGTTGAATTATGTACCGACATAAGCAAAAGCAGTTCAAGCGACGCCTACGCAGTCACTCCGAAGGCTGTAACGCTATATGTTGCATCAATGATATCGAGTGTATACAAACCGTCGGGAAGCATGGATGTATCTGCATTGCCCCCTCCGGACCTATCAGTGCTTGGATGTGTGTATAATGCAACTGTCGATTTTACAACTACGGCAAATTATGTTGAGGGTGCCGGCAAAGCATATCCTGCTGGCACGAATGTTGTATGTGTTTACAATAATGGCTCCTACTACTGGGATGTGCTGTCAGGTTTTATAGACCTGTCAAAGTACGTCATTGCAGATGAACTTGCCCCGATACCGGAATCAGAAATCGAGGCGATTGTAACGTGAACAAGAACACCGAATCGTCTATGGCAAAGTATGTAAGCCTTACCGGGCTTAAAGCTTTCTATGCAAAGCTCAAATCGGTATTTGCTCCGGTGTCGCATAATCATGCGGCAGGAGAAATAAACAGCGGCACGCTTCCCGTAGCACGCGGCGGCACGGGGCGAAGCAGCGCACTCAGCGCAGCCAAGGCGCTTGGCAGGGGTTACGGTACCTGCGCTACTGCAGCCGCCACAGGAGCCAAGACAGCCGCGCTGAGCGGATTTGTCAGGCAAGTCGGCGCACTCGCCGCCGTGCGCTTTACGTACGCCAATACTGCATCCGGAGCAACACTTAACATAAACAACACCGGCGCGGCAACGATTATAAATTGTTACACAGGTTTGACCATATCTGCAACAGACATATCAGCGGGTATGACGGCACTGGTGATTTTTAATGGATCGAATTGGGTGCTGATGAATCCAGCCCCTGCTCAGCAAACATCAAAAACGTAAGGAACGAGGTAAAACTATGCCAACAATTAATGTCACAGTACGCAATAAGATTGCTAAATCACAACCACCGGCGTTCATCGTATGCGGAAACAGCGATTACACGGCCGTGTTCGACCTGGATGACGAGTGGGCGGAGTTCCCAAATCGCGTCGCGGTTTTCGTGTACTATGCAGGGCGCGAACGCAGAAATGAACGCGTCATCTTCGACGGCGACGAGTGCCCGATACCTACACTGCGCGGAGTACGTGCGGTTGAAGTGGGCCTGGAGGCGGGCAACATCCGAACGACTACGCCGGCGCGTATCAGGTGTTTCGGATGCATCACGGACGCCGCAGGTACACCGCAAGAGCCCGAGGACGATGTGTACAGACAGATACTGTCAAGGGTTGACGGCACGGCTCAGGCAGCCACAGCAGCAGCAAGAGATGCGCAGACCGCACAGACGGCTGCAAGCGCAGCAGCGTCAAGCGCACAGACCGCACAGACGGCTGCAAGCGCAGCAGCGTCAAGCGCACAGACCGCACAAGATTGTGCGCAAGCGATGGCGGGGACGTTTGATTTCACCGGGTACATGCGCTACCGTGTGGTTACAGAATTGCCGGAACAGCAGGACGATAACGTTTTGTACCTCATAGTTGAAAACGATACCGCAGAACCGAGCGAACCTGAAAATCACGACGAAAACGGAGGAACCGAATGAAAGCCTATCTTGCTAAGCAGTCTTTAGGAACGCTGGACAGGAACGGAAAGTTTTACGCTGCCGGGAAACAAGTGCAGAAAGCGGTGCTTAAAGGCGAAACGATTTATCACCTAAGAAAGAACCTCGCACTCAATGCCGCCATTCTTTACTACAATAAGAAGTATCCGGATTATGCGAAGAACGGACCGCAGCACGCATTCGACGGAAAGATGAGTGATCCCGAAGCCGACAAGTGGCACGCTTCCGGCACCAACGGTTGGGTTGCATTCGACATCCATACACCGGTTACAAATCCGATACTCAAGATTTATCATGCCGGTTCCGCAGGTGAAGATTCTGGCCTGAACACCTCGTCATGGGATGTTTATATCCTTAACGAAAGGTACTTCACGGAAGAATCGTTTTTCAATCTGACCATCTCCGAACGGAATCGAGTCTGTCAGATTGCATGGGCTTGGAAAAAGATTCATGTCACAAACGGCAATACCGCTGATATATCTATCGACCGCATTGATATGCCCGAGGCAAGGCGTTTGTTCAAAATCAACATGCGCAAAACGAATCAGACCGGACAGCCCTATTATCTCAATGTCTACGAAATCGAGATGTACGAAAGCGATTATTAAGGAGAATGAAATGGAGCACGATATAAAAAATTTCATCCGTTGGGCTTTGCAGCATGTGCGAGAGGTTCCTTCAGGGGCGGTGTTGCCCCTCCCGGCAAAGAGCTGCTGCACTGACCCGTGGCACTATCTGTTCGGAAGCGTCAGAGTAAAAACCACCGCCGGCATGGTGGCGCAGTACCGTGAAAAATACATAGCGAGGGGCTGGAAGCCCGAAACCTATGATTATTACACAAAAACGTGGAAACCCTCGGAGTACGCCACTGACTGCCAGGGGCTTCTCGACGCATATCTCACATATGAGTGTGGTGAATTGACGGACATTAATGCAAATATGAACTACAAGAACTGGTGCGTTGATAAAGGCCGAATCGTTGACGTGACACGTCCGTACGTGGTCGGAGAGGCGCTGTTTATGCAGTCAAAAACAACCGGCAAGATGACTCATGTGGGCTGGATTTGCGGCTTCACGGCGGACTACGAGCCGCTGGCAGTGGAAGCCCGCGGACTGGCGCACGGTGTGGTTATCACGAAGGTGTCGGAGCGTCCCTGGACGCACCGGGGGCTAATGAAAAAGAAATTCAACTACGAAGAAAGAGAGGAAAGCACAATGAAAATTAAATTCGAAGTTGTATCCCCTATGCATACGGGGACGGCGTACAAGATGATGCAGGCAGCTCTGAATGCGTCGGGCTACACCGATGCGTCGGGATTAACACTCACCGAAGACGGCAAGTGGGGGGCAAAGTCACAGGCCGCTTTTGCCGCCATGATAGCCGACTATGCGCAGACGGATAGCACTCCCGCCGAACCGATCACTGTGGTTGACAACGGCGCGGCAACCGTGCTGATGCATGGTATCCGCATTACCATCACGAAGGACGGTGCCAACCAGTGACTGTAAACCTTTGGGTAACATTGATTAGTGCCGTGCTTGGCAGCGGAGCACTAACCGCCGTGGTGACGGCGGCACTGACTGCACACAGTGAGCGTAAAAAGGCAGCAGCGCAAGTATCCGCTGCCGAAGCTCGAGTAGCGTCGGCTGAGCGGCAGGCTTTGATGATGCTGACTCTTGACAGCCTGCAGGCACGGTGTCGCGCAATCATAGCTACGGGCAGTCGCACGCAGACGGATACGCAACAGATCATCATACAGCACGATGTGTACAAGGCCTTGAAAGGCGACGGCTGGGCGGACGCCCTTTTTACGTCCGCCATGGAGCTGCCTTTAGTGTGATGCGGGAAACCGCAGAAATGTAGTCAATGTAACAATATTTACTATGCATCATCACGGCACTGAGCACTACTCCAACGCAAACGCTATCACCTGCCCCACCTGCAAGCCCGGTAAGGCAAAAATCACCCAGATCTACCGGCTCGGTCAGAGCAAGCACCCGTATCATCTGATTGCCGTTTCCGGCGCGGCCAAGTGGGGCAAGCTCAAATCCGGCGCGGGCTGGATCAGTCTGGATTACACCAAAAAGGTGTAAATACATATCGAAAAGGAGAATATCACCATGACTAACGTTATCATCGAAAACCTTGTGCAGATCGCGGCAACCCTGCTCATTACCCTGATCGGTGTTTTGGGCGCGTGGCTGTCTACCAAGCTTGCCAAGCGCGAGGAGCTGAAAAACATCTCTAAGGCTACCAACGAGGTCATTCACGCCGCCCAGCAGACCGTCCTTGAGCTTCAGCAGACCACCGTGGAAGGTATGAAGAAAGCCCATGCGGACGGCAAGCTGACCAAAGACGAAATTACTGAGCTGGGCAAACTGCTGATTGATGGCGCTATGGCTAAGATGTCCGACACCTCTAAAAACCTGCTCAACGCTGCTGGTGTGGACATTTCCGCTATCATTCGCGGCGCGGGCGAAGCCCTCATTGCGCGGATGAAATAACCCGCTGCACCGGTGTAACATTCTGCTGAAAAGCGGTGTTACACCGGCTGAAAGTGTTACAAAATCCTGTAACATTGTAACGCTGGTGTTACAGGCGAATGTTACGGCAAAAAGCCTTGAAAACAGGCGTTTTTCAGCCTTTGTAACATTGTAACATAATTTTCTAATATACCTATTGAAATAAAGGGCGCAAGGCGTACATATACGTCATAGCGCCTTTGCGCGCCTATATGCACACGCGTATAGGGAAAATGGCCCTCGGATGTTACAAAAGCATCCGAGGGCCTTATTTTTTTGCCTTCTGTGACAACAGAAAAAACAAATTCAAATATTTGCTCCAAACCCCTTGACAAGTTCAAATGATTGCTCTATAATAAAAGTTTGAAACTTTTTCCGAAAAGGGCTTGACTTTTTGAGTTCCAGCAATTATAATTAATTTGTGGAACTCAAAAAGTGAGGTGATAAAATGTCTCCACGAACAGGCAGGCCAAAGGCGGAGAATCCTAAAAAGAATGATCTCAAGGTTCGGCTTGACGACGAAACGATGACGAAACTCGATCTCTATTGCACAGAGCATAGTATAACCCGTGCAGAGGCGGTTCGCAGAGGGATTCACTTGCTGTTGGCAGCAAAAAGGTAAAAAAAACTACGGCACCGCTTCAGACTTTGGCGAGACGAAAGCGATACCGTAGCCACCCAACACCACAAGGGCTTGGTAAATCTATTATATCAGCCTCCGTGGTGAAAATCAAGGAGGATTGCTATGAATACTCAAGAAAAAGAGCAACTTTTTGAACTGAGCGACGAAGTAGGAAAGCTACACAGCTACGTTTGCGCTATGGCGCTGATCCTGAATACCGCGAATTGCCCGGAGGCTGTCACGATGGATCACCTTAACGCCATTGCGGTTTTGGTCGAACAGGTTGATATTCTGAGTGATAGACTGGACGCTGGGCTTGATGCCCTGTACCTTCGGAAGAAGGTGACGGTGTGAACGATTTAACCGTGTTCAACAACCCGGACTTTGGAGAAATCCGCTCCATGCTGATTGACAGCGAACCGTGGTTTGTGGGCAGAGACGTGGCCGTGGCCTTGGGCTTTAAGGATACTGTGAACGCCTTGAAAGCTCACGTTGACGATGAGGATAAAAAGGGGTGGCGAATCACCACCCCTTCTAGAGGGCAACAGCGCATGATTGTTGTCAACGAATCCGGCGTTTACGCCTTGATCTTTTCCAGCAAACTTCCCACTGCACGGCAATTCAAACGCTGGGTAACATCTGAGGTGCTTCCGGCTATCCGTAAAACCGGCAGCTATGCGGTTATGACTGCACCGCAGCCGGTAGAACACCGTGAACTGACAGCAGATGATTACCTGAAGGCCGCTTCCATTGTGGCCGGATGCCGGAATGAACGACTTCCATATGTGCTGGGTTTTTTAGAGCAGGGCGGTTTCCCAATTCCCGAAATCATGTCGCCCGATTGTCAGCCAACTGACGTAGACGATGCCCTTTGTTTGCTTCGGGAGGCAAAGAATGACCGGGGAATGGCCTATGAACAGATTGGAAAGATCATAGGGCTTGATAAGGTTCAAGTGAGCCGGTACTATTCTGGCGTTACCCGTCCGAAACCTCAGCGGGCAGCGTTTATCCTGAAGCGCCTGCAAGATGCTCTCTCACAGCTAGACTAAACCACAGCGCCGGTGCTGCAAGGCCACATACGGTTTTTGCGGCACCGGCTTTTTCTTCTCAAGAAAATTCAAATATTTGCTCCAAACCCCTTGACAAGTTCAAATGATTGCTCTATAATAACCCACGTAAGAGCAAATATTTGAACTTGAAACAGGAGGACAAGAAAATGAAACTCACAAATACCGATTTCAACATGAGGGTCAACGAGTCCAGCAGTTACATTGTCTACATCACGAAAAGTAAGGAAGCCTACAACAGCATCTATCAGATGGAGATGAAAAAGCGCGAGCTGCTTCACGACCAGCTCGGTTGGTATTACAGCGTGGGTGGCCATGTTCCGGTCCAGCAGGATTGCAGAGTGCCTGAGTTCTTCCACGGCGACAATTTCTTTGCGGTGTGCGTGGAACACAACAACGGTGATTGGAATAAGCAGCCCACTTACAAACTGTATATCGCAGAGTGACGGGGCTTTGCCCCAGTAATGCGGCAGACCGGCCACAAGCCCGGTCTCATGATAGGAGGTAGCATTTATGAGTAAGGCAACGCAGATCGGGTGGTACACCCTCAAGGAAGATAAGGTATTCCGCAACACATTTGAGTGTGCGGCGTGGTATGAGGACGTTCTTGTGAAAGCAGGAAGGTACCTCGTCATTGTTTACGACTTCCGTATTCTGAAGCACGACAACCCGAAGTACAACAACCGCGTTGAGGGCCACATCGGCGGCACCTACACCCACATGGACGGGACCATCGTTTCTGACGAATTCGGCGCTCGGTACTTCGGTATGCCGATTGGTGACTATGACGACGGCAAGAACGCGGGCAAGCCTTCCAGCCATAGTATGATGGCCTATATGTATGAGGTAGCGGATTCTGTACTGAATGATCCTGATAGCCCGTGGGAGTTGTTCCCTGAGTTTGAAGCGCGAGAGATTCACGATGAGTGGGACGGTGAGCCGTACACCACGCACAGCATCTATAAGCGCTAAGCCGAAACGCCCGGAAGGGCGTCACCGGGAGCCGACCTACCCGGTCTGATGATGGCAGGTCAAAGGAGGTGCAAAGTGCAAGAGATTCGGTTTTCAAGGGCTGCGCCGTGGCATTGCCCGTCCTATAAGAGCTACTACATTCAGGACAGGTCCAGCGGCCGGGACGTACACGGGAATGAAACCTATGAATACGCTCTTTTCCTCAAGCAGCCTTTTCAAGTGGTCCGGCGTTTTCGCACACGGAAGCAAGCCTATGAGTACGTGAGCCGTCTGACGGGATACAGCCGCTGGGATATTAAAATGGGCAGCAATGGCATTGTTGTGAATGACCGGGAATACTTGGGCGTTGTTTATGGAAACACCATGTACCGGATAACACGAAGGACGCGGGAAGTAGTTACACGGCCCGTGGATGATAAGCAACTCACGCGCTGGCACATGAAGTACGTGGACTGCCTATCTGAAGCAAAAGAGATTATTCAAAACAGGGAGGATTTACCATGAAAAAGAGCGTCGAAGATGCAAAGGCGCAGGCCCAAAAGCTGAGCGCTGAACACCCTCACAACACCGTCCGGGTGCTGGACAAGCCCCGGAAACACGCCGTCGTGTGCGCCTCTGAGTGGGCGTACCGTGAGCGTATCCTTGACGGCTGGCACGTCGTCACGACCTACAGAGCCAGGAAGGAGGTGTGATTATGGATCGTCTGACCCACTGGAATGGCAAGAAGTATGTTCTGCCTTCTACGTCAAAGGGGCCGGGTGTGTGGCGTGAAATCGCTGAGCGCCTTGCCGCCCGTGAGAATACCGGCCTTGAGCCGGAAGAGATTGAGGCCTTGAAGGCCCAGAACAGGCAGCCTGAAAAGGTGGTCTGTGATGAGTGTTCGGACAGGGGCCATTGCCCCGAATATCAACCCGGCGCACCTTGCGCCGCAGACAGATAAGGAGGCGTGGCGCATGGCAAAAAACACAATTACTATTGAGCGAACCGACAACGGGTACTTGTTCACCGGCAGCCTTCGGCAGCCTACAGCAGTCGAGATTTCAAACTACTGCCACGAAAAGCGCATTTATATTGAAGGCGTGTATGTGACGGCGGTACGTATCACGGATACCTATATTCCGGCTGAGGAAGTGAAAACAGTTGAGCTGATTGAATACGGAGACCACTGCCCGGTATGCGGGAAGGAAGTGGACCTGAGCGGCGAAAGTTGCCCGGTTTGCGGCAGACGTTGGGATATGGAGGTGTGAGGCATGGAAGATATGGTAGCTGAAGCCGCCGTCATGGCAATTTATATCTGTCCGTTTCTGCTGCTCTTGCTCTTGTGCGGCTATCTTGCAGACCACGTGCTGCCGCGCTGCCCGCACTTGCTCAAATTCTTAGAGCGTATCCTTCAGGTGGATCTTGGAGGTGGCGAAGAATGGGACCAGTAGTGTTCTTCGTGGAACGCAATCACCGTGGCGCATGGGTAGTTTACGGAGCCGCAGGCGTCAAGCAGTATTACGGCTATACGAAGAAGCAGGCCGTCCAGCTCTACAAAGAGAGCTGCACTATCATTGTGAACAGGAGGAAATGACAATGCTGTATGCACATAAGTTTTTCAAGACTGAGAAGGCCGCTCAGGACTTTCAGAAGAAACACGGCGGCGCTCTGTACGTCAACGTACCCAGCAGCCGGACCCGTGAGGACTACCGCGTGGAAGCCTGCATGGCTGAGCTGTCTGAGGCTGAACGCACGGCCCGTCTGGACTGCTGGAACTGGGTCTGGGCATATGAGGTCCTGTCGGCTCTGCCCCAGAGTATAACACTGCGTAACTTTGAACGCGCCCATATCGAAGATGGTCTGCATCCTACCGCCATTTGCGATTATGCCGGCCCCTTCATCCGACTGACGACCGAAGAATAGGAGGTGTTATGTATGACGACCTATGAGATCATTCGCGAGACATACGACGTACCGGCCTGCTGGGAAACGGCCCTTGGCGGGCAGCGCTGGTGGATTACTCGCACTGCGGAGTTTTCCTTCACCGTGGAAACCTGCCTTGAGGTCCAGTACGGCGACATCGAGGTCGTGGCCGTCAAGACGTGCCACAGTCTGGCAGCTGCCCAGAAGTGGCTGGAACAGCACTGGCGCGACTGGGTGCCGGATGAACGGTGCGAGAGCTACACACGGGAGGCTGAGACGTGAATGGGTGACAAAAAGGTCAAATACGGTGCGCTTGACGTCATGGGGGCGTTCGTGCGTATGGGCGGCTATCAACTTCATCAAGCGGATATTTCTTCTCTGAAGGACAACTGCGAGCAGCTTCGGCACCTGTTGACGCAGAAAACGGCAGGACAGCGGCACGATAAGCGAGAGGACATCGATTTTCACGAGCTTGACGCAATTACAAATAACATCGTAATCGGGGCAATGGTCCTCTATATGAGCGGAAGCCTCGACGCGCTGACACCAAAGGAGGCGGAATAATGCACAAATATGTGAGGTCCGGGAAATTCAAAAATACGAACTGCGGGTATGCGCTGGTGCGCGGCATCGTGTTCGGCTCGATCTATGAGGCGAAGGAGTATTGCACCGCCAAAGGGTACGACCCTGACGTCTGGATCGAAGCTGACAGCGACGCGGTGCTTTCGAGGTGCCAGCAAATCGCGCGTGCCGCGTTGCCGTGTCTCTGTCAGGCCCTTGAGGAGCAGAGGATTTTGTGCGAAACCCTCGGTCATGAAGCCAGAGCAGAGGCCGCAGCTTTGGAAGCGGCAGAAGAGAAGCACGAATTGGGCTGGGAAGTTCACCGCAACTGGCTGCAACACGCAGCGGGCAAAGTGGGCGGCTGTTATGACGGCATGGAAATCATCCATAGACGTATCACAATGTTTGAAAGAATTATCCGGATCAAACCTACACCAGAAGAGGCACTCCACCATGAAAAAGAGTGTGATTGAAGCCCGGCAACGGGCATTGGAAAACAGCGAAGCCGCGTCGGGTATTCTGATCCGGGTGATGGATAAACCGCACCAACACGCCGTCATCTGTTCGCACCCGAAGGTTTACCATGAGAGGGTGCTTGACGGCTGGCACACAGTCGCGGCATTTCGGAATGGTGAGGAGGTGAAAATCTAATGCGAGTTGACAATATGACCGACCGGGAAATCGTCGCGGCCTGCGCTGTGGATTTCCGACGCAAGGCACAGGATGCATACGACGCCTACCAGAACACCGGCATGAAGCGGTATGACAGTGCCTATCACAAATACGAGGCTTTGGCGGACGCTCTCGACCGTGACGTTCAAAAAGCCGACACCCGGCAGGTCGCCGCATCCCTCAAATCCGAATTGATTATGCTGGCATCGGCGGCAAGCAGGGCGAAGCTGTCCTCCGCGCCGGAAGGTGCGCTGCGGGCGCTGGCGAAAGAGGTTATCGCGGTCGGACGGCTGTACGGCTATGACGGGAAGGGAGATTGAATGAACTGTCACGGATGTAAATGGCTCGACCGTTACAAGAAGGACGGGAACGGCTACTGCTGCATGGTGGTCCGGAGCAAGACCCAATCATCTAAAGTTCGCAGGCCGGATATGGAGCGCCGCGAGCTGTACAAACCCGGCGACTGGAAAACCTGCTGGGAGACAGAGTTACACGAAGGAGGAAAACAAGAATGAAGTACAACAGTGTTGAGGAATGGAAGGCGGAGGCGACACGTCGATTTGGTCCGGATATGCTCAAGTGGAAGTTCCGTTGCCCCATGTGCGGACACGTTGCGTCCGTGCAGGACTTCAAGGACGCGGGGGCTAAATCTCCAAACTGCGCCTATCAGGAATGCCTTGGCCGGTACACCGGCAAGGGCACGCCGATGAAGGGCGATAGCAGCGGCTGTAACTGGGCGGCATACGGGCTGTTCGGCATTCCCGCTGAGCATGACATCGTTGTCGTGGCTTCCGGCGACCAAGTGGACGTGTACCCGTTCGCAGACGGAGAGCAGGAGGTTGACAATGGCTGAGTATCATGTTAGCTGCGGAGCATTCGCCATATACGCGGGGGTGCTGAATAGCCGCAACAAAAACCTGTGGCAAAACAAAACCGAATGTACGGATGAAGCGATTTGCGCTGTCCGGGACTACATTGTGCAAGAATGTCTCGGAGGGTTAAACTGCGAGAAAGCCACGTCGGGCGGCTATGAGTGGACGCTTAAAGACGGGCGCGTTGTCGAACTGCGCGTGACGATCGGGGACGGTAAAAACAATGATGGATGAATATGTTTTGAAAACGGCAGCAATGGAAATCGTCCGCAGAACTTCAGGTGATTATGCATCGGCTTTCTCGGCCATTCGGGCGCTGCCTGCTGCCAGCGTTGTGCAGATTGGTGACTGCGAAGGTTGCGTCTGGCTGAATACACGGCACCAGAAGTGTTCCTGTTGTCGAAGAAATCAGTGTCTCAAGGACAACTACAAGGAGGCATAATGTTTGTGCGAAGAAGATTGAAAGCCGAGATTGTGCGGCTGTCGTATCGGGTAGCGGAGTTGGAGGAGCGCCTGTGCCCCTGTGAATCGCATAGTTGGGTGGTGGTTGATTCCGATTTCACTGTCGGTTCCAGCGCAGGCGACATTGACACGATCTACCGGTATAAGTGCCGCAGGTGCGGAAAGACGCTGAAAACCTACAAGCTCCTGTCGACAGAGAGCTACACCGGCAAATAGAAAACTGCCGCAGAGGACAATTACCTCTGCGGCAGTTTTCTTGTCAGGCCGAACACATTCCTAAACCAAAAGAGTTCGTACCTGTGTGTTTTGGTGGAGCATAGGGGAGTCGAACCCCTGACCTCAACATTGCGAACGTTGCGCGCTACCAACTGTGCTAATGCCCCGAGCAAATTGTTCGAATCTCGAACGGATACATTATAATGCATTACGGAACAAAAAGCAAGCGGTATTAATCATATATTTCGCTGCGGAGTCGTTCTTCCTCTTTCATAAATATTCCACATTTTTTTAACAAATGAGTGCCGAAAACGGCTGTTATTCCGCCGAGCTTTGTGATATAATACACTTATGAACTTGGGAATACTCTGAACAAAACGCTTTTGCTGAACAGCTTCTGATAAGAGTTTCCTAAGTAATCGTTGATTAATTCGGAGAACGGGCACGGAGTGTTCTCTCCTTTTAATCACTGCTTACATAAAAAAGGAGTATCAACATGAAGACCTACGAACGTTTTTTGAATTATGTAAGAATCCACACCGCAAGCTCCGAGGACAGTTCATCCGTCCCCACGACTGAAAGACAATTTGACCTTGCAAATCTTCTTGTAAAAGAGCTTCACGCAATCGGCGTTGAAAACGCAAGGGTTGATGATAAATGCTATGTTTATGCCTCCGTTGCAGCGACACCCGGCTGTGAAAGCTGCCCCGCAATCGGCTTCATTGCGCATATGGACACCGTTCCGGATTTTTCCGGCGAAAATGTTCAGCCGCGAATCATTGAAAACTATGACGGCGGCGACGTTGTTCTCGGCACAAGCGGCCGTGTGCTTTCTCCCAAAAAGCTTCCCCATTTGCCTTCCCTAAAGGGCAAAACGCTCATCGTGACCGACGGAACAACAGTTCTCGGCGGCGATGACAAAGCAGGCATTGCCGAAATCATGACCGCAATTGAACGCGTCATTTCCGAAAACCGTCCCCACGGCAAACTTTGCATCGGCTTTACCCCCGATGAAGAGGTCGGCTCCGGTGCGGACAATTTCAATGTTGCCGAATTCGGTGCAGACTTTGCGTACACCGTTGACGGCGGCGCGGAAGGCGAAATCGAATACGAAAACTTTAATGCTGCGGCCGCAAAAATCGTTGTAAACGGTTTTAATATTCATCCCGGCGATTCAAAAAACAAAATGATAAACGCACTGTTGGTTGCAATGGAACTGAACTCCATGCTGCCGGATGAAACGCCGGCCAACACAGAAGGATATGAGGGCTTTTTCCACCTTACGGACATGAGCGGCAATGTGGAACGTGCGGAAATGGACTATATCATTCGCGACCACAGCGAAGCAATCATGACTGCGCGTAAAGCAACTCTTGCTCACGCCGTTAAAATCCTTAACGAAAAATACGGCAGCGGTACCGTTGAATGCACCGTCCGCGACCAGTATCTCAACATGGTTGAAAAAATCCGTCCCTGTATGCACCTTATCGACAACGCGGTTGAAGCTGCAAAATCCATCGGGCTTGTGCCCAAAGTTGCACCCATCCGCGGCGGAACCGATGGAGCAAGGCTCAGCTTTATGGGGCTTCCCTGTCCGAATCTCGGCACCGGCGATTTTGCCTGCCACGGACCGTATGAACATGTGACCGTTGAAGGCATGGAAAAATGCACCGAACTCGTGCTGCTGCTTATTGACAAGTATTCAAAAGCCGCAAAATAAATCGGTGAAGCATTCGGTTTTTTCACCCGCGCAAAACGGTTTGTCCGAACTTATCTGCGCGGGTACAGGTTCTTTTTTGAAACGCTCTTTTACTGATTCAATCGAAAGGAAACTTTTGTGCTGCAAAGGTTATGGTCATAAACATGAGATTGCCGAAGAAGCTTCTTGCGCTGCTTGTTGCCGCCATGTGCGCTGTTCTTGCTGCCGGCGGCTGCAACCCCCAGAAAACACCTGATTACGGTATCAATCCCGTCGCGCTCAGCGTTAACGGGGTTGATATCACGCTGTTTGATTTCGACAGATTCTACACAACAAACCAAAAATATTACTACCTTACCCATGGTGCAGTTGACGCTCAGGAGTATTTTGAAACAGTTCTTGATGAAGTCGTCCGCTACGGTGTTGCTTTGAGCAAAGCTCAGGAGCTTAATATTCAACTGACTGCGGAAGACGAAGACGAAGTTCAAAACGAATTGCAGACGCAGTGCGACCTGACATTTGAAAAATACAGCAAGACTCTTGCGGACAGCAGCACGGCAAGCGCCGCACCGGCCTTGGATTCCAAAACGGTTGAAGCTGCATTTCGCGAAGACAAGGGATACTCCTTTGCCGAATATCGCGGATTCCTTGCACGCTTCTTACGCAACAAAAAGATTATTTCAAAGCTTTACGAGGAAATCACCGCCGATGTTACCCCGGATGAGGAAGAAATTATTGCCTATATTCAACTTAATGTCAGCGAACAGAGTCTCGACAGCTTTTCAACCTTCGTAACCCGGTATAAAAGTTTTGTGAACGAAAAGGGCGATGTTCCGTTCTTTGTTCCGGAGGATTGTTTCACCGTCGATCAGCTGCTGCTTCAATACAGTTCCGACGAAAGCGAAAGCACTGCCGAACCGGATGCCTCCGGCACACTGCCCGCCTACACCTTCGACACAGCTTCCGTAACCGCATCCGAAATCGATTCCATCCTTTCGGTCGGAGTCTCCTATGATGACTTCATTGACCTTATTGCGCGGTATGGCAACGATGAAAACATGCAGGGCGATGTTTTTCTCCGCTGGGGTTATCTGATTCATAACACTCTGTTTGAAGATTACGAAAAGCCCCTCCTCATCGGTGCTTATTATGCGCACGGCATTGAGCAACTTCCTCCCGAGCTTTCGAACAAAAACACATCCTCACAATACTTCGAAACCACGGACGGGAAACGTATCGTAAAAATCACCGCCAAGGGCAGCATCCGCTACGTTGTTGAAAACCGCAGCCTTGCAAAGGGACCGATGCCCTACGTCGAAGGAGATGAAGTATGGAACCTCAGCTATGACGGTGCACTTGCTGCTGCAAGCGACATAGAATACGATGATCAGTTCGAAGTCTGGTTCAGCGAAGCGAACGTTACCTATTATTACGATCGTTTCAAGTCGAACTACATTTCTCCCGCCGTACCCAAGCAGAAATAACCTTTCTGCATCGGCGGTGGCTTTGCGGCTGTGTTTCATCATTTTTTTGAATTTTCGGACTGCCTGTGCTGCGGTGCAGTCCGTTTTTTCGGGCAAAACGGTTCAAATGTACGTTTTTTTTGCATATGAATGGTTCTGACCCGTTGCCTTGCAGAAGCAAAAATGGTATAATGCAGGGAATGAAAAAAAATTGATTGAAAGGTACAGGGGTATCTGCATCCAATGAAAAAAATCGATCCTGTTGTGATGAAAGAAACAATGAGAATCCTTATCGGTTCAATCGTTCTCGGTGCAATTATGAACGCCGTGTTTTTGATGCTCCGCTGTTGGAATCTCCCCGTACTGTTCGGAACTCTGCTCGGAACAGCCGGTTCGGTGCTCAACTTTTTTCTTATGGCGCAAACCGTTTCCCACAGCGTGACCCTTCAGCAGGATGAAGTAAAGCGCAAGGTTCGCTTTTCCCACTCCCTGCGCACGCTGATGCTGCTTGTGCTTATGATCCTCGGTATTGCACTGAGCTGCTTCAACACAATTGCGGCTCTCGTTCCCTACCTTTTCCCGCGGCTCATCATCGCCGCATACAGACTGACTCACCGTGAGGATTTTCAAACTGACGGCGGTTCGGACAAATAATTTTAACGGTTTTCGGTTATTGCCGATAGTTTTGCTTTAAAAGCATTGTTGAAGGAAAAAAATGAACGTTTCTGCAAATGAAACCGCGCGGTGCGGTGCGTCCGCTCCCGTGCCCGAAAAAAAGCCGTCCGTAGGCTTCAAAATTGTTGATTGCATTTTGATTGCGGGAATTCTTCTGCCCCTTTTGGGCGGAATCGTTATCCGTGTTCTGACGCACCCTGTCGAAAGCGGAATCTCCATCACCGGCGCAGTGATACTTGCGGAGTTTGATTTTCCGCTGCAAAAACTTCAGCTGACCGAGGCGCAGGTCAACTCGTGGCTCGTTATGGCGTCAATATCGGCGCTTTGCCTGTTCCTCGCGCACGGGCTGAATTCCGGCATCAGGTGCCGCCGCCACCTCATTGCAGAGTGGATAGTTGAAAAAACCGATTCCCTCGTTCACGAGAACATGGGTGATTTTTTCAGGGCATTCTCGCCTTTTGTTGCGGCAATAATGGCGCTTTCGCTGTTTTCAAGCCTTCAGTCCCTGCTGGGACTGTTCCCGCCGACTTCCGATTTCAATGTTGTTTTCGGCTGGTCGCTGCTTGTTTTCATTATAATCACTCATTACAAGCTCAAGGGCGGCCTCGGATACTACCTCAAGGGCTTCACCGAACCGTTCCTGCCGTTCACGCCGCTCAACATCCTCGGTGAAGTTGCGACACCTATTTCAATGGCGTTTCGTCACTACGGTAATGTACTCTCCGGCTCGGTCGTCTCTGCGCTTATTGCAGCAGGGCTTGCGTCAGTCTCGGCAGCGGTATTCGGGAAACTCCCCGGCGTGCTCGGAAGCATTCCGTTCCTTCAGGTCGGTCTTCCCGCCGTGCTGAGCATTTATTTCGACGTGTTCAGCGGATGCCTGCAGGCGTTCATATTTGCAATGCTCACAATGCTTAACATTGCCGGAGGCTTCCCCGAAGACAAATGGCTTGAGCGTCGGGAGCGCAAAGCAAAGAGAAAACAGCGAACGACGGGAACTCAAAAAGCTTAGTCCCGCAAAAACGAATTGTTAAACCGTCCGCGGCGAACGTTCTTTCAAAACAGCGTTTCCCGTCGGTTTCAAGGATTAAAAATAACAAAAGAACCGCAGCAGACAGAACGCTGCGGCAAACAGGAGGAAAGAACAAATGGAACTTGCTGTTGCAATCATGCTCGGCTGCTGCGCACTCGGTGCGGGTATCGCAATGATCGCGGGTATCGGCCCCGGTATCGGTGAGGGCAACGCCGTTGCAAAGGCTTGCGAAGCCATCGGCCGTCAGCCCGAGGCAAAAGGTGCCGTTACGTCAACAATGATCATGGGCTGCGCAATCGCCGAAACCACCGGTATTTACGCACTCGTTATCGCGATTCTGCTGATTTTCGTTGCGCCTGCACGCTTTGTTGATGTGCTTAAGGCCGCAATCGGTCAATAAAGTTTTCGGAGTGAACAAAAATGCCAACTTTGGATGTTATTTCCGTTAACATCTGGTCGATTCTGATTTCGCTCTGCAACCTTTTGATATTGTTTTTCATTATCAAAAAATTTCTTTACAAGCCCGTGCGCAAAATGCTTGCCGAAAGGCAGGCCGCAGTGGACAAGGTTTACAGCGAGGCCGATGAAGCTCTGCGCTCCGCAGAGCAGGATCGCCTGACCTATTCGCAAAAGCTTGAGCATGCCGACTCCGAATGCGACGCGCTTTTGAAATCGGCAAAGGAGAATGCCGACAGGCGCGGCAGCGAGATAATCTCCGATGCACAATCGCAGGCGGCGGATATCATGCGGCGCGCAAATGCGGAAATCGAGCTTGAAAAGCAAAAGGCCGCCGACGGAATGCGGCGCAGAATTGCGGACATTTCCGTCAATGTTGCCGAAAAGCTGCTTGCACGCAGCGTGGACGGCAGTGAGCACAGGCGGCTCATTGATTCGGCGATAGACGAGATTGGTAACGAAGATGTCAACAATCAGTAAGGAATACGGCGGCGCACTCTTCCTTGCGGCAAAGGAAGAGGACAATGCGTCCGACGGATATTTAAAACAAGTTTTCGATGCTGTTATGCTGTGCAGTCGGCTTTTTAAGGAAAATCCACTGTATGTCAGCTTTTTGAAAACGCCCGATATTCCGCTCGAAGACAGACTGGCTGCCGTTCACGATGCTTTGAACGGCAGGGTTCCGGAATACGTGGATAATTTTATCGAGCTGCTTACGGAACGCGGCTATATTGACCGTTTTTCCGAATGTGCGGATGAGTTTAAGCTCCTCTACTATGCCGAAAACGGCATTGCCGAGGCGGAAGTCGTTTCCGCCGTGCCGCTTACGGACGGCGAAGTGAATGCACTCCGCACAAAACTCAAAAAAATCACAGGCAAGCGCATTGAGCTGTTGTTTGAAATCGACCCTTCCGTTATCGGAGGACTTATTGTCCGCGTTGACGGGTGCGTGATTGACGCAAGCGTCAGGAAGGATTTGGACAATCTGCGTGAGCTTATGGGCAAAACAGCACATTAATCGACTCTGATTAAAGCTTTCCTTCAAAAAAGGATTCGGCCTCCGCTTTTTAAGCGGCACTGCTCGGAGTTGTTTTCACAATGAAAGGATGGTCAAGATAATGAACCTGCGACCCGAAGAGATCAGCACATTAATTAAAGACCAAATTAAAAATTACAGAACAAAAATAGAACCTGCCGAAACAGGCACGGTAATTCTGTTCGGAGACGGCATTGCAAAAGCACACGGGCTGCGCAGCTGCGTTTCCAACGAATTGCTGGAGTTTGACGACGGCAGCATCGGTATTGCACAGAACCTTGAAGAAGAAGTTGTTTCAATCGCCGTGCTTTCCGATGAACCCGACATTCACGAGGGCACCGAAGTTCGCCGCACGGGAAGGATAGTTTCCGTTCCCGTCGGTGAAGCGCTTTTGGGCAGAGTTGTCCATGCTCTCGGCGGCCCGATAGACGGCAAGGGACCCATCAACTGCACCGAAACTCGCCCGATCGAAGCTGAAGCTCCGGGCATCATCCGCCGCAAAAGTGTTTCTGTTCCGCTGCAAACCGGCATCAAAGCTATCGACAGCATGATTCCGATCGGCAGAGGACAGCGTGAGCTTATCATCGGCGACAGGCAAACGGGCAAAACTTCCATTGCGATTGACACAATTATTAACCAGCGCGGCAAGGACGTCATATGCATCTATGTTGCGATCGGACAGAAAAACTCCCTCGTTGCACAGATAACCGAAACGCTGCAAAAAGCAGGCGCAATGGACTACACTGTCATCGTTTGTGCTTCCGCTTCCGAAAGCGCACCCGTGCAATACATTGTTCCCTATTCCGGCTGCGCAATGGCCGAGTATTTCCGCGAAAAGGGCAAGGATGTTCTCATTGTTTACGATGATTTGAGCAAACACGCCGTTGCTTACCGCGCACTTTCGCTGCTGATTCGCCGCCCGCCGGGACGTGAAGCATATCCGGGCGATGTATTCTATCTGCATTCGCGCCTGCTTGAACGTGCAGCCTGCGTTGCGCCCGAGTACGGCGGCGGTTCTATCACGGCTCTGCCCATCATCGAGACACAGGCGGGTGACGTGTCCGCATACATCCCGACAAACGTTATTTCCATCACGGACGGACAGATTTTCCTTGAAACGGAACTCTTCCATTCAGGTATTCGCCCCGCAATCAACCCCGGCATTTCGGTCAGCCGTGTCGGCGGCGCGGCTCAGCTCAAACCCATGAAAAAGGTTTCCGGCGAGCTGAAACTGCTCTATTCCCAGTATCGCGAACTTCAAGCTTTTGCTCAGTTCGGAAGCGATTTGGATGCAGACACAAAGGCAAGGCTTGCATTAGGCGAACGCATTGTTGAGGTGCTGAAGCAAAAGCGCAATTCCCCCGTCACCGTGGGCTGCCAAACGGCAATTATTTACGCTGTTACGCACGGAAAGCTCAACGATATTCCCGTTGAAAGCGTTTCCGATTACGAAGCGGCACTGTACGAACTGCTCCGAAGCGAATACTCCGACCTTTTGAACAGGTTTGATGCAGGGCAATACGAACAGGCGGATATTGACGAGCTGAATTCCGCGCTTGCGAAACTTGCCGAAAAGTTCCGCCCGTGAACATTCCGCGGGTTCAACAGATAAACAGATAACAGAGGTTATTTACAATGAGCGCAAACATCAAGCTGCTCAAAACAAGAATAAAGAGCGTTGATTCAACACTGCACCTGACCCGCGCAATGCAGCTTGTTGCCGCAAGCAAAATCCGAAAAGCAACCGAAAAACTTGCCGCATCGCGAAGCTATCTTGATGCGTTCGGAACCGTAATGGCGCAGCTCGCATCATCAAGCGAATGCGCTTCCTCGCCCTTTCTCAAACCGCGAAGCGGCAAAAGAGCAATCCTCATCGTTATTGCGGGCGACAGAGGACTCGCCGGCGGCTATAACGCAGGCGCATTTCGCAAGGCGGCGGAAGCGTTTTCTCCGGCTGTCGACGATGAAAACGCCGGTGGTTACGACATAATCGAGGTTATTCCCATCGGCAGACGCGGCTTTGAACGTTGGAACACTCTGACGAAACGCAGTTACGGTGCGGAAGCTTTCACCGTGCAGGAATGTGCAGAGCTTTGCGACGACCTTTGCAAACGCTACCTTAACGATGAATTTGACAGGCTGCTTCTCGTGTCAACCGAATACATTTCGGTTATGCAATGCGAGGCGCACCTCTCCTGCCTGCTTCCTTTTGAAAGGCCGTCCGGCGGCTCCGCACGCCCCGCCGAATTCGAGCCGGACAGTGAAACCGTCCTGAACGCCGTTGTTCCGGAATATATATGTTCATTGCTGTTCGGTGCCGTTCGAGAAAGCTTTGCGTGCGAAGTTGCGGCACGGCGTGTTGCAATGGACAGCGCAACCAAAAATGCAGGCATCATGATGGACGATTTGCAGCTTGAATACAACCGTGCACGGCAAAGTGCGATCACGCAGGAGCTGACGGAGATCATCGCCGGTGCCGATGCGTAAACGCTTCACAACACTCTACCACTCCGTTTCCGAAAGGAGTTTATAAAATGGCAAAAAAACTTACAGGAACTGTCTCCCAGGTTATCGGCCCGGTCATTGACGTTCACTTTCCCGCCGGGCGGCTGCCCGCAATAAACAATGCACTCACTGTTCCGATCGGCAATAAAACGCTGACGGTTGAAGTTGCTCAGCATATCGGCGGCAACACCGTTCGCTGCATTGCGATGGAATCCACCGACGGCCTCAAGCGCGGTGAAACCGTTACCGACACCGGAGCTGCAATCAGCGTTCCCGTCGGCAGGAAAACACTCGGAAGGATTTTTAATGTTCTCGGCGACCCCGTGGACGAAAAACCAGCCCCGAAGGACTGTGCACATTGGGCTATTCACCGCACGCCTCCCGCATATGCGGAGCTTTCCTCTTCCACCGAAATTCTTGAAACGGGCATCAAAGTCATTGACCTGATCTGCCCGTATGCCAAAGGCGGAAAAATCGGTTTGTTCGGCGGCGCGGGCGTCGGCAAAACGGTTATCATCATGGAGCTTATCAACAACATTGCCACCCAGCACGGCGGCATCTCCGTATTTACCGGCGTCGGCGAACGTACGCGCGAGGGCAACGATCTTTATAACGAAATGAAGCAATCCGGCGTTCTTGAAAAAACCGCGCTTGTTTACGGACAGATGAACGAACCGCCGGGAGCGAGAATGCGCGTCGGCCTTTCCGGCTTGACAATGGCGGAATATTTCCGCGATGAGGAGCATCAGGATGTTCTGCTTTTCATCGACAATATCTTCCGTTTTACGCAGGCGGGCAGCGAAGTTTCCGCACTCTTGGGGCGAATGCCCTCCGCTGTCGGCTATCAGCCCACGCTTGCAAATGAAATGGGCGCATTGCAGGAACGCATAACGTCAACAAAAAAGGGTTCAATAACCTCCGTTCAGGCGGTTTATGTGCCCGCGGATGACTTGACCGATCCCGCACCCGCAACCACTTTTGCGCATCTTGATGCAACAACGGTTTTGAGCAGAAGCATTGCTTCCCAAGGCATCTATCCCGCAGTTGACCCGCTTGAGTCAACGAGCCGAATCCTCTCCCGCGAAGTTGTCGGTGCTGAACACTATGCAATTGCCCGAGAAGTTCAGCGCATATTGCAGCGTTACAACGAACTTATGGACATCATTGCTATAATGGGCATGGACGAGCTTTCCGATGAAGACAAACTGACCGTTTCGCGCGCACGCAAGGTTCAGCGTTTCTTCTCTCAGCCGCTTACGGTTGCGGAGCAGTTCACCGGTTTTAAGGGCAAATATGTTCCGCTCAGTGAAACGATTCGCGGTTTCCGCGAAATTATCGAAGGCAAGCATGATGATCTGCCCGAATCCGCCTTCCTCTTTGTCGGCTCGATTGATGAAGCGGTTGAAAAAGCAAAAAATCAGAACTTATAATGTTTCGGGAACATAATTAATGTCTCCCGCACACAGCGTTTATTGCAGCAGGTGCAGTATGAAAGATTATACCCTTAAAATTTCAACCCCCGACGGTGATGCATTCTCGGGTTCCGCCCTGAGCCTTTCCGTGCGCGGCACCGAAGGCGAGCTTGGCATTCTTGCAGGCCACGCCCCGTTCGTGACGGCCGTTGTCCCCTGCCGCTGTCGGCTCATTGAAGCGGACGGCACGGAGCGCAGCTTCAGCTGCGGCGGCGGCCTGCTCTGCGTTGCACCGAGCGGCAATTCGCCCGAAGTTTCCCTGCTCTCAAGCAGGATAAGCTTCGAAAGCTGAACACGGTATTTTTTACGACACAAAAGATAAAAGCGGACAGTCCGAGGGTTTGCTCTCAAATATCGGGTTGTCCGCTGTTTTCAACTTTTTCTCGGCATTCAGTATAAAACCGATTCATTGTATAACCTTTGTTTTTATACCTCTGCGTCTTTTATCATATATCATCAATGTTGTTTCCGTGCATAAAATGTGCTCAATATATTTATATAGGAATTGCTTCGTTCCCGCAGCGTTTATGTTTTTGTTAATTGCAAACGATTTTTGTTATTTGATTATATCCTACTCTTTCGGTACGAAAATATGTATTGTCCAAAGCGCAACACAACATCTTGGGCTTGGCTCGATACCGAGTGCCAAAATATAGTGTTCAAATGTCGTCCAAAACCCTTGCAGCTTCCGCTGCGCTATGCTATAATAAAAACAGACGATAGAATCATTCTCGAATTTATTCTGTTTTCGGAGGTAAAACACTATGTATAGAGTCATCAAGAGGGACAACAGCATCGTTGATTTCAACCTTTCAAAAATCAAGGACGCAATGAGCCTCGCATTCCAATCCCGGCAAAAACCTTGTCATCCCGATGTTTTGGATCTGCTCGCGCTGAAGGTTACAGCCGATTTTTCATCCAAAGTTAAGGATGAACTTGTGAATGTCGAAGACATTCAGGACAGTGTTGAGTCCGTTCTCATTCAAGCCGGCTATGCAGATGTCGCAAAGGCATATATTCTCTATCGACGCCAACGCGAAAAGCTGCGCAACATGAAAAACACTTTCCTCGACTATCGCGACACGGTTAACAAATACCTGAACGTCACCGATTGGCGCGTCAAGGAGAATTCAACCGTCACCTATTCCGTGGGCGGGCTTATTCTTTCCAACAGCGGCGCAATAACTGCCAACTATTGGCTCAGTGAAGTTTACGACGACGAAATTGCGAACGCTCACCGCACCTGCGAATTCCATCTGCATGATCTTTCAATGCTGACGGGTTATTGCGCGGGTTGGTCGCTGCGCCAGCTTATCGAAGAGGGGCTTTCCGGTGTCGCGGGCAAAATAACGTCCTCCCCTGCAAAGCATCTTTCAACGCTCTGCAACCAAATGGTCAATTTTCTCGGTATCATGCAGAACGAATGGGCGGGCGCACAGGCGTTCAGTTCATTCGACACATACCTTGCACCGTTTGTCCGCACGGATAATCTGACCTATGAACAGGTCAAAAAGTGCATCGAAAGCTTTATTTACGGTGTGAACACCCCTTCCCGCTGGGGCACTCAGGCACCGTTCTCCAATATCACCCTTGATTGGACCGTTCCGGAGGATCTGCGCGACCGTCCTGCAATCGTCGGCGGCAAACCCATGGATTTTACCTACGGTGACTGCAAAAAAGAAATGGACATGGTCAACAAGGCCTTCATCGAAATCATGATAGACGGCGATGCGCACGGCAGGGGCTTCCAATACCCGATTCCGACTTATTCCATCACTAAGGATTTCGATTGGTCCCCCACCGAAAACAACCGGCTTCTGTTCGAAATGACGGCAAAATACGGCACACCGTATTTCTCCAACTATGTCAACAGCGACATGAAGCCCAGCGATATCCGCTCCATGTGCTGCCGTCTGCGCCTTGACCTGCGCGAGCTGCGCAAAAAGAGCGGCGGATTTTTCGGAAGCGGTGAAAGCACCGGCAGCGTCGGCGTTGTTACGCTGAACATGCCGCGCCTTGCCTACCTTTCCGCAAACGAGCAGGAGTTCTATCAGAGGCTTGACAAGCTTATGGACATTGCCGCACGTTCGCTGCATGTAAAGCGTACCGTTATCGGCAGACTGCTTGACGAAGGACTCTATCCCTATACAAAACGCTATCTCGGTTCGTTCAACAACCATTTTTCCACCATCGGACTTGTCGGCATGAACGAGGCTTGCCTTAACGCAAGCTGGCTGCGCGAGGACCTGTCGCACAGAGAGGCGCAGGAATTCACAAAGGCGGTTTTGAACCATATGCGCGGCAGGCTTTCCGACTATCAGGAACAGTACGACGGGGAATTGTTCAACCTTGAAGCAACTCCTGCGGAATCCACCGTGTATCGCTTTGCAAAATACGACGCAAAGAACTTCCCCGGCATAATCACCGCCGGAAAAGAGGGCGAAACGCCTTATTACACCAACAGCTCACATCTTCCCGTCAGCTATACGGAAGATATTTTCTCTGCACTGGATATTCAGGACGAGCTGCAAACGCTCTATACCTCCGGCACGGTGTTCCACACCTTCCTCGGTGAAAAACTGCCCGATTGGCAGAGTGCGGCGACCCTTGTTCGCAAAATTGCGGAGAATTATAAGCTGCCTTACTATACCATCTCCCCCACCTACTCGGTTTGCCGCACGCACGGTTATCTTGCAGGCGAGCAGCACACATGCCCGCATTGCGGAAGCAAAACCGAGGTTTACAGCCGAATCACCGGTTACTACCGCCCGGTGCAGAATTGGAACGACGGCAAAGTTCAGGAGTTTAAGGACAGGAAGGTGTACAGCATACTGGACTACCGCGAGCATAAGCAGCGCGAAGCCGAAGCCGCCGCTGAAAAAAGCGCATCCCCCGATGTCGCGGCTGCATATACGCTTTTCACAACAAAAACCTGCCCGAACTGCAAAGCGGCAAAGGCGATTCTTGACCGAGCCGGCATCAAATACGATGTTGTTGATGCGGAAGACGAGCCCGAGCTTGCTCTGCGCTACGGCGTGATGCAGGTTCCCGCATTGGTTGTTGTCAGTTTCGGCGAAAACGGCTCCGGCAACGCCGAAAAGCTGTCCGGTGTCGGACCTATCAACGGCTTTGTGCGCAGCATGGGCTGTGAACAGACGGCGAACTGAGTGTCCTGCTCACAAATTTCGGTAATGAAATAACAAGTACGATCTGCCGCCGGGCAAAGTGATTGCCTTCACCCGCCGCATAAAAATGCAGCTTGTGTTTATCACTCAGTCCGTGCGGCATTGTATTATTATATTGCTGCCTGTTTTTACTTTATTGTCCAACGGAGTGTTTATTTTATGGAACTTTTCGACACACATGCCCACCTTTCGGATGAAGCCTTTGACGAGGACAGGCATTCGCTGATTCCGAAACTATTCGAAAGCGGCGTCACACGCATTATCGATGTTGCCTGCGATGTTCGCACTGCTGACCGAACGATTGAACTCATCGATCGCTATCCCTTCATTTACGGAACCGTCGGAATGCATCCGCACGATGTTTCCGCAATGGATAATGCGATGATGGACAGAATTTCAGATATTTTGCAGCACAAAAAAATGCTTGCTCTCGGTGAAATCGGGTTGGATTATCACTATGACCTTTCCCCGCGCGATTGTCAGAGAAAATGGTTTGCGGAACAGCTTGAGCTTGCAAAGCAGCTCGGTTATCCCGTTGTGCTCCATATTCGCGAAGCATTCGGGGACTGCATGGACATTCTTCACGCACACCGTGACGGACTGCGCGGAGTTATGCATTGCTATTCCGGAAGCGTTGAAACGGCATTTGAATGCCTTGACTTAGGGCTGAAATTCAGTTTCGGCGGAGCCGTAACTTTTAAAAACGCAAAAAAACCCGTTGAAGTTGTTCAAAAGCTGCCGCTCGACAGCATCATGCTGGAAACGGACTGCCCCTACATGACCCCCGTGCCGCACCGCGGCGAACGCAACCACCCCGGGTTTATGCACCTTACGGCAGAAAGAATTGCGGAAGTTCGCGGCATTTCAGCAGAGGAAGTCTGCTCCGCGGCTTATAAAACTGCCAATAGCTTTTTCGGCATTGAATAATGAAATGAATAAATGCCCGCCGCACTTCCGTATTCACGGCAAATGCTGCGGGCTTGTTAATGCTTTATTTTACAATTAATTCACACTTTTCGGTTTTCAAACCGCTTAAGCTCGGCGGTCATTCCTCATTCGCGTTCGAGTTTTGTTTTGCTATTTCCATGATTTCGGGATATTTTCGGGTTATATAGGCATAGCCCGCTTCGCTGTGCGGAAGGCCGCATGCAGAGCAGTCCTTCACGCCACCCGCAATGAATTTGAAATTCCCGCCGCATTTATCGCCCAATGCATACAGCGGACAATAGCAGAAAAGGCAGTTGAAAAAACCGTTTTCAGGCAGTTTGTGGCAGGGGAAATACTCGCACCTGCTGTTTTGAAAATATGCAAAATACGGCTGACCGTAATTTTCTCGCTGCTCAGTTTCCGAACCGCTCGTGCTCATATCATTCACATTTTTTGTTTCATCCATGTTCAAAATAGCTCCTTCTTGATAGAATCCGATATTCTGCAATGCGTTCCGTTTCAGCTTTCCGCAGCTTTTTCTGCATTCTGCATACTGTCAATGTATTCGCAGGCCGCAATCGCCGCAACGCCGCCGTCCGCGCCCGCTGTCACAAGCTGTCTTACGGATTTTGTTCTGCAATCCCCCGCTGCAAAAATCTCCGGTCTGGAAGTCTTGCAGTCCTCGCCCGAACGGATAAAACCGCTCTCATCAAGCTTCACAAGCTCCGCAAACACACCGTTGTTCGGCGCAAACCCAACGGCTATGAATGCGCCGCTGACCGAAAGCTCCCTTTCCTCACCCGTTTCGCGATTTTTAACAACGATTCCGGAAAGCTTGCCTTCCCCGATGAAGCGCGCAACGGTGCTGTTCAGAACCGGCTCAATGTTTGCGCAGGCAGCAAGTCCGTCCGCAACATGTTTTTCGGCACGAAATTCGCTGCGGCGGTGAATCAGATAAACCTTGCTGCAAATCTTTGAAAGATATATCGCATCTTGAACGGCTGTGTTTCCTCCGCCGATGACCGCAACGGCTTTATCCTTAAAAAACGCACCGTCGCAAACTGCGCAAAATGATATTCCGCTGCCGATAAATTTCTGTTCGCCCTCCGCGCCGGGCAATCTGTGTTTAAGTCCGGTGGCAATTATAAGCGTTCGTCCCGTAAATTCCTGATAATCGGTTCGTACCGTCACTGTTTTGTCCGCGTTTTCGCTGACATCAACGACGGCACCGACTTCAACATCCGCACCGAGATTCATGACCTGTTCAACAAGCACTTCAACAAGCTCATTGCCGCTCATCGGGCGTGTGAACGGGTAGTTTTCAACATGCGGGGAGAGCGTTATCTGTCCGCCGAATGCTTCTTTTTCAATAAGAAGCACGGATTTTCCTGCGCGACGCGCATAAACTGCGGCTGTCAACCCGGCAGGCCCCGCGCCTGCAATTATAATGTCATAAATTTTTTGCTGCATTGGAAATCCCTCCGTTACATCAGTTTCTTCAGCGGTTCAAGTTCCAGTTTGTCGAAAGCTCTAAGCGCATTGTAAAGCTCCGCCGCGATAAGACGCATTCCTCCCACGGAATTGCTTTCGATATTGCAGGGCATGAGCGGATCGTGCAGGCTGCGGCGAACAAGGAACCAGCCGTTTCCGTGCGTTTCGTCCGCATTCACGCGGACTCCCTCGTAATTCGGCTGAACAATTTCAAATCCGGGAAGGTTTGAAAAATGCTTTTCTACAGTTTCCAATACGGCGGCGGTGTAATCCGCCGTGTCGTCAAGCAGCACATTGAGCCGCGCTTCCGCGCTTTCGCAGGGTTCTTTAAGGTTTGCAATAAGTTCGTTCAAAGTCTTGCCTTCGCGCCGCGCTTCAACAAGCGCGACAAGCAGCTTTACAATTATGTATGCACCGTCATCAAGAAAATAGTTTTCGCGCAATGCACCGTGGCCGCTGGTCTCCATAGCGAATATCGCATTCGCGAATATCGCATCAGCGAGTATCGCATTAGCGAATATCGCATTTTTTGCCGCTTCTTCCAAGGCAAGCAGGCGTTTCGCTTCGTTTATAACGTTGCGATAGCCGCGCTTGAACCTGTGGTGACGGCAGCCGAGGGAGTTGATGAAATCCGTGAGTCCGGTTGATGTAATCGAATCCGTAACAACTGTTATCGGGCCGTACTGACGAACGAGAATCGCCGTCATAAGCGCAATCAGCCTGTTTCTGTCAAGCGCAATAACGCCGCCGTCGGAAGGGAGGACCGCGCCCGCTCTGTCAACATCGGTGTCGAAAATAATGCCGAAATCCGCACCCGTTTCCGTAACGGCCTCACATATGCTGCGCATTGCTTCGGCATTTTCGGGATTGGGCTGATGATTCGGGAACCTTCCGTCAGGTTCAAGGAATCTGCTGCCCGTGATATCCGCACCCAACGGTTCAAGCAGCCGTTCGGCAAAGAATCCCCCCGCACCGTTGCCGGCATCAACAACGATTTTAAGGCCGCTGAAAGGTTTTTCATCTTTTGCACAGCCGAGGGCGGAAAGGATTTTTTCTTTAAGTCCGTTTACATAGGGCGTCATAACGTCAACCGTTCCGCATTGGCCGCGCTGCGCGGCAATCGGAAATGCGGCTTCTTCGGCGGACGCAAGAATTGCCGTAATATCGGCCTTTTCAAGCCCGCCCGCAATTGCGGTGAAAAATTTCATGCCGTTGCGTTCCATAGGCAAATGGCTTGCCGTGACCATTATTCCGGCATCAAAATGCAGTTCGTTCACGCAGCACATAAACATTGCCGGAGTGCTTGCAAGGCCGCCGTCATAAGCATTTGCCCCGACGGAAGCAATGCCGTCCGCAAGCCAGACAGTAAGCTGTTCACCGCTCAGTCTTGAATCCCTGCCTATTGCAATACGCAGTTCGGAAGCGGGCTTATTTGCCCTGTCCGCAGCAAAAAGCGCAAATGCCGCGCCGATGCGCACAACGCTGTTCTGTGTTAAATTCACGGGCTTTCCGCCCTCGGTTTCAATCGCAACTCCGCGAATATCGCTTCCGTTTTGAAGTTTTTTAAAGTCAGTCATGCCATTCCTCACATTTCATTCGGGCTGTTTTCTTGCGGTACAACAAACAGGGCAGCCGCAAAACCGCCCGTTTGCAAATTCCAAAAATCAAATCAATCTTATCAGGCTTCGAAATAGTCGCCCCTGCGGTAATCATACAGCGCATTCACAAAGCCCTTGTCGATATTGTCAAGCACCTTGCCCGTGCCGATTGCAACGCAGGAAATGGGATCCTCCGCAACATAGCAGGGAACCTTCGTGTGTTCGGCAACGAATTTATCCATGCCGTAAAGCAGTGCGCCGCCGCCCGTGAGGCAAATGCCGTTTTCCGCAATGTCGCTTGCAAGTTCCGGCGGAGTTTTTTCAAAAAGATTTCGAACCGTTTCAAGGATATTCTGAAGAGGTTCTTCAAGCGCATCGATCATTTCGTTTGAGCCGATTGTTATCGCCTGCGGCAGACCGGAAATCAGGTTGCGGCCTTTAACGTCGATAAACACCTGTTCCTTGCGCGGATAAGCCGAGCCGATGCGAATTTTCATCTCCTCTGCGGTGCGCTCACCGATAAGAAGGTTGTGCTTTTTGCGCATATATCGAACGATGGATTCATCAAACCTGTCGCCCGCAACTTTTATTGATTCGCTGAGAACCGAACCGCCGAGAGAGATTATCGCAACGTCGGTTGTTCCGCCGCCAATATCAACGACCATGTTGCCGCGCGGCTGGGAAATGTCTATCCCTGCACCGATTGCGGCGGCGATGGGTTCTTCAATAAGGTAGGTGTGGCGCGCGCCCGCCTCCTCGGTCGCCTCGATTACGGAACGCTTTTCGACTTCCGTAACGCCGGACGGAACGCACACAACCACGCGGGGCTTAAAGAAAATGCGTGTGCCGACAACCTTTTTGAGGAAGTGGCGCAGCAGTCTTTCCGTAATGTCGAAATTGGAAATAACGCCGTCGCGAAGCGGACGTATCGCAACGATATTGCCCGGAGTCCTTCCGAGCATACGGCGCGCTTCCTCGCCGACAGCATAAATCTTGCCCGTTATTTTTTCAACCGCAACAACGGAGGGTTCACGCAGCACGATACCCTTGTTTTTTACATATACCAATACGCTGGAGGTACCGAGATCGATACCGACATCGTTGAATTCAAACATACCCATTATTTTTAACTCCTAACAAAACCCGAAGTCGGGGGAAGTTCATTTTAGTTACAGCTCTTCAGGGAGTTCCCGTGCTCATACATCATTGCAAAACAGCCGAATGAAGTTTGAGCGCAAAAATACCCATATGCTATTATTTTAACATTAATCAACGTTCCAATACAATAGTGAATGCGGCTTTTTTTTAAAAAAATTTAAACATTTTTCGATATAATCGGTAAGTATTGCAAATTCGGCGAATATGCTTTTGCAAGGGGTGCAAATCCTGCTTTCGATTTCGTCTTCCCCCTGTTCTAAACAGCTTTGAAAGGATGCTCATAATGATTTTCACCTTCAGACCCTGCAACAGGCGTGCACATTACAGAAAGCGCAGAGTTCCGCGCTTTATCGTGTCGCTGCTGCTCTCACTGCTCTGCATAACCGCCGTTGTTGTGCTGCTGCTGCTTGCCCCGCAATGGGTGTTGATACTGATAATTGCCGTGCTGATGTTCTGCATCTGTTTTATCTCACGCTGAACTTCGGCTGCATTTTTAAAGCCCTGTACCGAATATTCGGCAGTCGGCGGAACACGAAAACCCAACCGTTGATACCGAACAATCAATAAGCGGCTCGCAGCTGTTTCCCCGTTTCAAAGTCAAAAAACAAAACGAGCGGAGGCACGGCTTCCGCCGCGCCTCCGCTCTGCCCGTTCTGCCGAGCCGTAAAACCAACCCGGCAGAATGTATTCGCTTCAGATCATCCGGAGCGTTCCGAATAACCTGCTTTTCCGATAAAAGTCGGAATTTACTTTGATTCCTGAAGCATGTTCAGAAATGCTGCTTTGGGTGCAACTCCCATCTGTCTTTGAACCGCCTCGCCGTTCCTGAACAGGATTACCGTCGGAATGCTTGCAATACCGAAACGCTTTGCAAGTTCCGGCTGTTCGTCAACATTAACCTTGCCGACGCGATAGCTTCCGTCGCTTTCGTTCGCAAGCTGCTGAATAACGCCCGAAAGCATCCTGCACGGGCCGCACCATGCAGCCCAGAAGTCAACGAGTATCGGAGTCGATTTGCCGATCTCGGCATCAAAGTTATCAAGAGTGAGTTCAAGTTCCATTGCAAAAAGCTCCTTTCGATTTATAAAGTTCTCTGTTTGCAGGCTCTTGATTCATGGTTGGCTGCAATTCGGCAAACAAATTTAACAGGCAGCACAAATCAATACCTGCTGTTTTCACTTCAGCCGTCCGTGCGCTGCACAGAAACGACATCCGCATTCAACGTCATGGGCAGCGGACTTCGGCAGCAATTGACAGCGCATTTATCGATTCCAAACGAAATCGTGCGCTTTTTCTTCGCCGCGCAGCACGCGCAGGCCGCCCGCCGCAAGTGCTTCCATTTCGAATTCGCCCGCCATGACTTCCATCGGAGCGATCCATTCAACGTGGGGGCGAATCATATCCATCAGCATCCTGCTGTTTGCAAGCCCGCCGGTGATAACGATCCTGTCAACCTTGCCGCAAACAACGCTTGCAAGGTCCGCAATGCCCTTCGCGTGGCTGCGTGCCATTGCATCGTAAACAAGGCGCGCGTGTTCGTCGCCCGATTCGATCATGCGCTCAACCTCGATTGCATCGCTTGTTCCGAGAAGAGCCGACAGGCCGGACTTTCCGCGTATATAGCGGCTCATCTCAGTCTTTGTATATTTACCGCTGTAGCAAAGCATTGCAAGCTCCATCGCCTGAATTTTGCCGCAGCGTTCGGGTGCAAACCCGGCATCGTCATCGCTGTAGCAATCGATGCAGCGTCCGTTATGAACGAGCCATGTGGAGCAGCCGCCGCCGATATGGTCAACAATTATCGTGCAGTCTTCGAGTTTTTTGCCGAGAATCTCTTCGGCGCATTTTCTCGCCATTGCGCGGCTGTTGAGCACATGCCCGCGGCTTGCCTTTGAAATTTCGGGCATACCGGTGATTCTTGCAACATCTTCAAGCTCATCCACGGCAACGGGGTCATAGACCATTGCGGGAATGCCGAGGGGACGTGCAATTGCATCCGCAAGCACACAGGCAAGGTTTGAAATATGAACGTTTACCTTCGCTGCATAGAAATAGTCGATCATATCCTTGTTGACATTGAATGCACCGGAAGGTACGGGAGGCAGCAGACCGCCGCGCGCCATAACGCAGGTGAGGGTGGACTTGTCGATTCCCGCAACCTCAAGAGCGGCATTGATGTGCTCCATGCGGTAATCAAACTGATCCATGACCCACGAAAACGCTTTAACTTCATCCAGCGGGTGACGTATCGTCTGAGCCATGATCTGTTTATCGTCGTCAAAAACCGCGATTTTCGTTGAAGTTGAACCGGGGTTGATAACGAGGATTCTTTCAGTTTTTTTGTTCTCCATAGATGTTTCCGTAATTTAAGCGATTACCGAGACTCAGCCGACAAACCCCGCGCCCATTGCGAGGGAGTAATACTTCTCTTCCGCACTGGAACCGCGGCTGGTGAGCACGATGGGAACCTTGCAGCCCATAACGATGCCGGCCATTCTGCCGCCGCAGGTATAGGTCAGGCACTTGCCGAGAACGTTGCCGACAACAATTTCGGGAACGAGAAGAATGTCAAAGTCGCCGCAGCAGGGGCAGGCGGTGTAGCCCTTTACGGCGGAAAGCTCGGGAACCATTGCAAGGTCGTAGCTGATGGGACCTTCAACATAGCATTCGCCGAGTTCGCCCGCAAGGCTCATGCGCTTAAGCTCTGCACCGTCAACGGTTTCCTGCATTTTGGGGTTGATGGTTTCGATTGCGCAAAGCGCAGCAACATTGGGCTTCTCAACGCCGATTTTGTGGAAGAACCGAACGGCGTTCTTAACGATGCCGACTTTCTTTTCAAGGTCGGGATAGGTGCACATGCCTCCGTCGGTAACGCCGAGGAGCTTGTGGTAACCGGGAACTTCAAACAGCATGACGTGGCTCATGAGTGAACCGGTGCGCAGATCCGCATCGGGCGAAAGGACGCCCTTGAGCAGATTGCCTGTCATTATTTTGCCCTTCATGAGGAAATCAGCCTTGCCCGCATGAATGAGCTTTGCGGCGCATACGCTGGGGTGCATACCCTCGGGAACAACTTCGATTGCGAAATCATCGGGATTCTTGCCGAGAGAAACGAGAAGAGCCTTCAGCTCGTCAAGCTTGTCCGCTTCAACAACGAGTACGGCGTCCACAAGATCGCTTGCGTGAATAACGGCTTCAAGTGCGTGTGCATCGTTTGCGCAAACGAGTGCAACTGTTGATTTTTTGCCGGATTTAACCTTGGCAACGAGTTCATCAAAAGTTTTAACGGTCATATTATGCCTCCGTTTTTTTGTTTGGTTCATGCCGAATTGCATCGGCAATGCTTTTCAGGTTTATTTTACTATCTTTTTGATAAAAGCGCAACATACAGGCGGCGCATTTTGCGGATATATCCGAACTTGCGCCGCCCATGCGGTTCGTTATGGGTTTTATGCCGGGGTTTCTTTCGGAACCAAACAGCGGATTTTTATATTTTCCTTCCCGCAGCAGCGGCAAAACTGTCATTTTCCCACGTTCTCATTCTGTATATGCTCCCCTACGGATTATTTCCCGAACGGCAGCGAAATGAAAACCTCGAACTCCCCGTTCTGAACATTCGGGAGGAACTCTCCGCCGTTTTCGCGGCAGATTCGCTTCATGTTGCCCATTCCGTAGCCACGACTTCCGACAGCGCGCCTCGCACTCTGTATAAATGCCATTTCAACAGTCTGCTTCGCCTCGCAGCGGTTGCGCACGGTAATTTCAAGCGCACACTCCGTCTGTCGAATCCGAACGAAGATCTTTTTGGGTTCCCCGTCCAAAAGCCTTTGCGTACCCTCAATCGCATTATCGAGTGCGTTTGCAAGCAGTGCGCAAAGCTCCGCATCGGATATTGCAATCGAATCCGCGTTGAGCTTTTCGGTTTCATAGTCCGACTCAATGCCCGCTTTCTTCATGGCATCGATTTTCGCCCACATGATTTCGTCAATAACACTAACGCCGGAAAGCGGGATCTCAACACGATTCTGTTTCATTATATGTGTGATTTTTTCTATAAATTCTTTAATTTCCTCCCGTTTTCCTTCGGCATTCAGCTTCCGCAGTCTGCGGATGTTTGCACGCATATTCTGCTCAATGCGGTGAACATCCTCCGCATGGCCGGCCTGCTGAACACCCAGCTGCAATTCAAACTGTGCCTTCCTTGCCTCTTCTTCATTGTCCGCCATTTGTTTTTGTGCAACGGAAATATTCGAAAGGAGGCGGAACTGAAAGCCGATGCTCAGTATCGTAAGCAGCGCGAACGGTATCAGCAATGCCGAAACCGTGCTCACGAGAGGAACGATTTTGAATGCGATCAACAGGAACAGTATCATCAGCACCGCAGACAAAATCGGCAGAAGAGAAAGCTTCAGTTTCTGAACACCCGTGATGCTTCCGAACCACATGTTCGGAACGCGGCGCATTGCAAGCCCCGCTGCAACAACCGGCATGGAAATGAACACGGAAACAACATGCTGAACCAAACCGTGAGCATGGAGATACTCCGACGGATTCAAGCCCGCTGCAATAAATGCACGGTACATGATAAACTCTCCGCCCAGCATGATAACAGAGTGACCGACCGCCATGAGCAGCTTTTTAAGGAAGCTGCCTTCATACAGCAGTTCAAACAGAACAATGTAGCTTACAGCTTTGATGCATATTACAGAAAACTTCCCGGCTTCGTTCAGACCCGACGGAAGCAGCGCAAACCCGCACAGCATCAGCGTGAATGCAAGCCATTGAACCGTAAAGATTTTCGGCTTGCGTCTCGTTTTGAAAACATCTCTGCGGCTCAGCAAAGAGGTTGCGTAATAGTCAACCGTCCATGCAACAACTGCGTTTAAAAGACAGGAAACGATAATCCTGAGCACTGTTGAAAGGTTCATACATTTTCCTCCGTTTTGGTGCTGTCGGTGTTATTGCCGGCATTCTCGGACTTTTTGCCGGTGTCGGAACCGATATATGACGAAAATCTTTCAATCGGAATGCATACTGTTCGTCCGTATTCCGCAATGCTGCTGTCCGTTTCGACCTTAATCTTCGACTCAATGTCGTTGAGCATCGCATCGATTCGCTCGCCGTCGCCCTGTTCGTTCAGTATATGTATCATCAGCAGCAGATTTTTCATGTCGTGTTCAAGCCGACGCACGTCTTCGCCGTGACGTACCGTTTCCTGCACTTTTTCAAGTTCGAACTGCGCTTCCTGCGCGGATGCCGCTGCTGCTCTTGCATGCTGCTGCGTTTTCAGCATCTCCGAAAAAATATCCAATTGGAACGTGATTCCGACCGCAAGCGATGCAATGAGCACAAGCGAAGCACAGCCGACCGGCAATCCCGGCGAAATGAAACTGTATTCAAGCAGGCAGAAAACGATCACTGCCGCGCCGGCAGCTATCGGCAGCGCAGAAAGCTTTTGCAGCTGTTTTGATGAAAGGCTTTTCGTCGGGAATTCTCTTATTCTGTGCGCAACAAAGCCCACGATAAACACAAGCAGCGATGAAAGCAGATCACACATCAGAACCCAAAAGCTGAACTTGACATATAAGCGTTCAATCGGAATTCCGAGTGCGTAAATTGCATTCAGACTCAGGAACTCGCCTATGAACAGCGTGAAAAAATGAGCAGCACCCATCAGAACGCGCAGAGCGAACTTTCCTTTATACATGAATATGACAATCGCAAACTGCATAACAAGCTTATACACGGTTGTGTATGCCGTGTTCTCGTGCGACAAAAACAAGAATGTTGTCGCAAGGGTCAGTATGTATGCCAGCCGCTGAAAATTAAAGAACGGAATCTTTCTTTTCGGGACAAATCGTCGTCCAAGCACGGATGTCATCATATAATCCGCACCGAATGCATATATGACCACCAGCAGAAGCTCGCAGATTTTATAAAACGTTACCGAACTCATAGATTTCCGTCCCCGTTCTTCGCCCTGTTGTCTGCTGTCACGGCCTGCTCCGCATATTTGCGGGATACGGGCAGTTCCATTTCGTTGTTTGCGGCAAATTCTCCGTTCCCGCTGTGAACATCCTCCGCACACGAATCCGCAGAACCGATGCAAGTCCGAAATTTTTCAATCGGAATGCATGCGCCATGTTCCTTTTCTTTAATGCCGCCGTCCGCTTCGGCCTTTATTTCTGTTTCAATTCTGTCGATCACTGCATCTATACGTCCACTGTCGCCCCGCTCGTTAAGCATATGGACAAGCAGCAGCAGATTCTTCATATCGTGCTCAAGTCGTTGTACGGCTTCACCGTGGCTTACCGCTGCCCTCACCTTCTTAAGTTCAAGCTGCGCTCGCTGCGCATCCGCCACAGCATCAGCCGCATGCTGCTGCGTTTTCAGCATTTTCGAAAAAACATCTAACTGCAGCATTATTCCTGCTGCCAGCGCAGAAATCAGTGTAAGCGAAATGCAGCCGACTTCCGGACCGGGCGAAATGAATCCGTACTGAAGCAAACAGAAAAAAACCACCGCAAAGCAGACGGTAATCGGCAGCGCGGATACTTCTCTGAACTGTGTCTCGCTGGAAGCCTCGGTCGGGAACTTGCCGATCCTGCGTACAGCAAAGCCGACAGCAAAAACGCAGAACGAAGAGAGCAATTCGCTCATGAGCATACCCAGATAAAAGTTGTTTTCGAAAAAGCCGTTATACAGTAATCCGAACGCGCCCAAAATGTTTATGCTCAGAAACTCTCCGGTAAACATTGTGAATATATGGATGGCATACATCAGCAATCGCAGCGTAACCCTTCCCTTGTACATGAATATGACTGCCACAAGATATGCCGCCAGCTTGATAATCGATACATATACAGTGTTTTCATGCGTAACAAACGGCAGCCTTGCACATAAAACGACAGCATAACCCAACACTTGGGGAGTAAAGCCGCAATTCCTTTTTTTATTCACAAACCTGCGCTCAAGCACCGAGGCCATCATGTAGTCCGCAAAGAAAGCCTTCAGCACCGACACCGGAACGCAGCATAGCTTAAAAAACGCTGTCGGACTCATAGCCTTCCGTCCCCGTTCTTTGCTCTGTTGTATGCAGTCACGGCCTGCACCGCATAGCTGCGGGATACGGGCAGCCTCGTTCCGGTGCTCATACTGAACTCCTTGCTGACTACGTTATATGCCTTTATATGGTGCGGATTCACGAGAATGCTCCTGTAGCAGCGCACAAATCCGCTGCTCTTAAGTTTTTCTTCATATTCGGAAATCGTACCCGTGGTGTTAATCTCGTTTTTTCTGCCTTCGATTGACATCTCGATTTTGATGCTGCGTCCGCGGACTTCGATATAAGTAACATCATTGACCGCAATTCTGCGTTCCTCGCTTGCTCTTCCGACATAAATGTAACGCTTGCAATCGGAATAAAAATCGATATAGAGGCGCAGAAGTCTTGTTACCTCTTCAATCGTTGCCGGTTTGTCAACATAGCCTATCGGCCTGTATTGAAATGCATCGTTCCGCGCTTCGCCGTATGAAGTAACAATTGCAATTTCAGTGTTCAGTCTCATTCTGCGGATCTCTTGCGCAACGCCGAACCCGCTTTCCTTATTCATGAGAAGATCCAAAAAAGCAAGATCGAACCGCTTTGTTTTTAAAGCGTCAATCATCATCAACGGGTTCGTGAATACCGTTATCTCATATGAAAGCTCTCTTTCGTCCATCGAATTCTCGCCGTACAGAATTTCCTTCATTCCGGCGTCGACAAGAGCATGAAGTGCCTCCGCAAAGACAGCTTCATCGTCGCAAATTGCAATACTTATCATTTTCGAATTTCCCCAATCCTTTTCGGAAGCTCCGCTCAATGCTTTTTGCACGAAAAAACATTTACCCAAAGTCTTTCCCCGCAAAACCTGTCTGTTCAGAGCATTCCTGTGTATATCGCTTTGTGTCTATTATAGCATATTACTTCTGATTGCGGAAGTATCGGCGTTTTTCTTCCGAAAATGCGAAACCTCCGCATTTTGTTTAATTCAGTTTCCGGAAATCTTGTCAAAAATTAGCTGACTATTGTACACTTTAAGAATTATTCGCTTTAGTTTTTTATCACCCGAACACAATTCGGGAAAAGCGCAAAATAAATTCCGTTCAGTAAGTATATTATCTATTTTTCGGTGTGCTTGCAACGGCCACCGCATTATGTTATTATTGCGGTAAAAACCCGGCTGAAAGCTTCGGCCGCAGCTAAGGAGGCCACCCATGCAGCAAAAAAACAATTCGCGTCGCATTCGCATTTGCGCTGTCTGCTTTGCACTGCTGATTATGCTTATTGCGGCAGCAACATATTATTTTGCATGCCGCGGAACAGAATACCGCATACTTGACGATGCGGAGATTCAGCAAATGTCGGCACGCAGCGAGTATTCAACGGAAGCTCAGCGCACCCTTGCGGAATCCGCGCTTATGCTTGTCGGAAAGGTCAACTATTTTTGGGGCGGCAAGAGTTACACCGTCGGTTGGGATGACCGCTGGGGCAAACCTGCCGAAGTCACAAGCCCCGGCCATTCCACAAGCGGAACAACCATCCCTTACGGACTGGACTGCTCCGGATTTGTGCTTTGGTGTTATATACAATTGGGCGCGGACAAAACCGAAACGATTGAAAAAATCGGAGTCGGCACATGGAATCAGTGGGATAAATCCGCTGAAATTAAAAAAAGCGATGTTCGGACAGGCGATCTTGCGTTCATCAACAAATACCCCGGAAGCGACGGAAACCATGTTGGAATCTGTGTCGGCTTTCTGAAAAACGGTGAACCGCTTATTGCGCATTGCTCCGCAACGCAGAACAAAGTCGTTGTTTCCACATGCGGCAGCGAATTCAAATACTTCCGCAGGCCTTGTTCGGTGTTGACTGCGAATTGAACGGAACTTTTCAAAATTCGACAGTATGCCGATTGAGCATACGCACTCTTTCGGCAGATTAATAATTAAGGAGGCGTTTACCGCCATGAAAAAAACTTCATTATCAAGCTATCGCAATCACGCGCTGTTCGCTCTGCTTGCGCTGTTGTTTGCGGCATGTGTTTTCTGCCTCGGCTGCAATTCCGGCAGCGACTCGCAGCAAACACCCGCACCCGCATCGGCAACACCCTCCCCGACAGAAGTCCCGACGGCAACACCCGTACCCGAACCTGTGCGCAAACTCACAAGCTTTGATACATCCCTGCTTCCCGTGCTGCATCCGTTCGGACAAAGCGGCGCACTTGCCTGCCAAAGTGATTACGAAAGCAAAAAAACAACGTTCACAACCGTCGATATTGTTTCGGACAGTGTCATAAAGTCCGTAACGATTGACGGAAACTGGTCTGTTTCGGACGAAATCTTTCCGGACGACACCTTTGCCGCATTCAACGCCGACGAAAACGAGTGGATCCTTTTCGATTCCGATTTGAATCAAAAGAAACGTTTCGATGTTGAAACGATTTACGGTCAGTTTTCGCATGATTTGACAGAATACTATTTTCTTAAGGATTCCGTGCTGTGCAGCATGAATATCGAAACCGGCAAAGTCTCCCCCGTGGAAGCCGCATTCAACCTGCGGTTCAACTCGCTTGTTGACATACACCCGACCGAGGACAAACTGTTCTTGGATGCTTTTCTTTCCCCGGACACAATGCTTTGCGGAACGGCTCTGCTCGACCTTGGTTCAAATTCATTCTCAATGATTTCCTCCGACTCGTTCATTCCGCATTTCACCGAGGATTCGGATGTTTATTTCTTTAAATACAACACCGGTGCCGGCGGATACGATGTTACATATTCCGCCGACGGCAGCTTTGTTTTTGCGGATGCCTCCCTGCTGCCCGGCGGCGAAACCGAGCTTTACCCCGTTCCGTATTCGGACTGCATCGTAACATCCGGAAATTCCCCCGCTTTGTTCAGGCTCGGCAGCGCGCTTGAGTGCTGCGACCTTACCCAATACGGCATCGAGCATGAGCTGCTTGCGCAGTGCTTCATGCCGAACATCGGCGGAATCATAGCGGTGAGTTACGTTGAATCACAATTTGAATTTAACCTGATTTCTCCGTCCGTGCTTGATTATTCCGTTATCGACGGCACCGAACCGGCAGAATCCATGCTCACCGTCAACGAATACATTGCCGAGGATTATTGGTCTGCCGTGAACGGCAGCAGCCTCCCCGAAAATCTTCAGGGAGTGCGCAGCCGTGCGGATGAAATTTCCGAAAAATACGGGGTGCGCATCCTGCTCTCCTCCCAGTGTCTGCCCGCATGTACTTTTGCCGAGTACCCGACGACCACAACCGATCAAATGGATCTTGCAGACGAAGCCGCATCAATAAACGCGGCACTCGATTCTCTCGAAGAAGCTCTTTCGCTCTATCCCGCGGGCTTTTTCCCGCAGTTCCGTTCGGAATTCGGTGACGGCGGCATACGCATAATGCTTGTCGGCGGGTTTGAAAGCAATTTCAACATGATCGGCTACAGCGTGCAAAACTCTTTGTGGCATAATATTTATGTAGACATTTTCTCCGAAGGGCTTGTCGGCACCTATTGCCACGAGATCTGGCACGCAACGGAGGATCATATCACAAGCATCAACTACGGCGAATTCGATGTTGTCCAATGGGCCGAGCTGAACCCCGACGGCTTCCAATACATCTTTGATCCTGCCGAAAGCATTCTGAACGAGGGTGATTACACTTATTTCGGCTCGACAAAACCCAAGGACTGCTATTTCATCGACGGTTATGCAAAAACCAATGAACGCGAGGATCGCGCCCGAATCATGGAATATGCAATGACGGGTTTCTTCGGCAGTGAGCTTTCGGAATATCCGCATCTTTATGCAAAGCTCCGATACATGAGCGATAAGATTCGCCAATACTTCGACACAACCGGCTGGAGCACTCCCCGTTGGGAGGATGCCCTCGGCGAATAAACCGAAAACTCCGAACGGTTTATGTTTGCATAAGGCGTATGTTTTCTGCAAATATATTCCCACGGCGTTTTCACGGAACACTCGTTCCGCAGGCGTTTCCGCTTTCAACTAAAACGCAAAAAATCAACAGCTTCCGCAAATTTTATGCACTTGCGGAGGCTGTTTTTGTTTGTGTTTCGACGTAAAGAATAAATGATTTTTTATCTTGACAACGATAGGTAATACGGTATAATATAGTCATCACATTTAAAGGAGGCGATGCATTCTCCGCCAAGCAGGCTTCCGCAGTCAAACGACAGCGGAAATCATTTCACCGGTTCGGACGTCACGGAACAGTGTTCGGCATATTGTCCCCGTGAAACTTCTTCTCCGAGCGCAGCCGTTTGAAATGACACCCCCGACGACGACACACACTATCATTAATCGGAAGGAATATAACTATGAAAAAACATTATCTTTTCATCGCAGCAATGCTTGCTGTGTGCATCTGTTCGGCGCTTGCATGTTCTTCCGTTCACAAAACGGAAACGGCACCGACCGCGCAGCCGACCGCACAACCGACCGAATGGCAAACCGGTCATCAAGTTCCCCCCGACAGCATTGAGTTCCGCAGTGTTGAAGAAATGCAGGCATTTTTTGCATCCGTGAAGCTGGATGAGAGCAAGGTTGAAAGCTACATTGAAGAGCGTGGAATCCGCCGCTGCTGCGGCGTCCGCAACAAGGCGGAGCTGTCCGATCTGTTGGAACGCTTTGACAGGATTCCCTTCCCGACCCACCCGAAGTATAAACCGCATTACATGGATTATTACCCCACATTCGGGCGTTTTACCCTTGTGTACCTCTTTGATAAAGGGCACGGTTACTTCACGATTTATGAGGGGCTTTCCGCCGATTCGGAAACACTGCTCAACGGCAAAATCAAGTCAAAGGACGTTACGCAAATAATTCCGACCGGTTCGGACAAAATACGCAGACTCTATATTGTTAACGATACGGATGTTTCCGATGATGCCGTTACGTTCTGGGCGGATATTGACGGTTTCCTTGTTGAAATTTTGACCGTTTACAATTCACGCAGTGAAGCTGTGGAGATTGTTCAATCTTTTGATTTCGGAAAGATGTCTGAGGTTGTGAACTCAATCACAAGTGAATAAGGCGCTCTGATAAACAACCTTTAACCGAAGTTTCCCCGATAGATTGTGCGAAAAAATGCTCAAACCTGCGGCCTTTTTTCGCACGATCCGTTTAAAACCGATTCCCGGAGTCCTGCCGATGCATTTAACTGATTGCGTTTATTGTATATATATTGTTTGGTTTCAGACTTGACGTCTAAAAAATAATCTGTTATTATTTAAAAGCAGTTGTCAGACGCGATATTGTCGGCACGGAAAGGATTTATTCAATGAAAAAGAGAAGAGCGATCATTGTATGCATATGCATACTGGCAGCAGCAGCATTCACTCTTGCCTTGGCACTGCCAAAAAAGAGTTATGCGGCAATCGGGCGCAATGCGCGGAAGCATTATGCCGAATACGAAACTCGGCATTCCGACCCGCAAGATGAACCTGCCAAGGATGAGGACGACGATTCCTCCGAATTTTGGTTTCCCGTTCCCGAAGGATACCTTAACAAAAAAACCGATGAAAAAAAATACGTTTCAAGCATAAATCCGGACGATACTCCGGAGCAGTGGGACGCACTTGAGGACGCCGTGCAGATGCGCGAAGTTTCCCAGATTCCGGCGGACATTCTCGAAACCGTTTCAACCGACGAGCTTGTGCTTTATTGCATGAACTATAACCTGTTTATTGATTTTATGCTTTTTGACACAATGCAGGACGGTATGGAGAACGTACGCAGCGACTACAACGGCATACGCGAGCTGATGACCCGGCCGGACGCTGCCGAAAGCCTTATAAGGCTATATAAACTTTATGACCTTGACGAGCAGAAAGCACGCGACAGCGTCGGCTGCATCAGGCTATGCTATCTTGAAGCCATGCTTTGTATGCCGGAGATTCTAAACAGCCTGACGGCAAAACAGGCCAAGGAGCTTGCGGCCGCCTGTGCGCAAAAAATCAGCAAAATTGTAAACGATGAAAACAGCCCTTACAGCCTTTCAACAACAATGTATCTTGCGGCAGTCAGCCAATATGCGGCAAGCGAGGAATTCGCCGAAATCGTCAATGCCTCTTCCGGTGCGAAGCGTTATATCGAGGAGGGGATTCTGGTTCCCGATGAAATCAGCGATGATACTTTGGGACGGATCGTGTCGTATTTTCAGGAACTGTAAATTTTTTGATATAAATCTTTTTTCCACATTTATATATCGAATCAAAAAGGGATCGCCGCACAAACTCTGCGGCAATCCCTTTTCATTTCAATTTCGTTTAAAAAGAATACCACGGCACTGAACCGGCGCAATACTCAGCGTTCATTTCTCTGCAAAACTCGCTGCAAAACCGGCAGCAATTGCTTTTGCAAACTCATTTCACAAACTGCAAATCAACCTTTTCCCACGGGAAATCGGCGTCATCCCTTCCGAAGTGGCCGTATGCCGCTGTCTTTTTGTAAATCGGGCGGCGAAGGTCAAGCTTTTCAATGATTGCGGCGGGACGGAAATCGAAACTTGCAAGCAGCATCTTTTCAAGCTCTGCATCGGGCATTGTTCCCGTTCCGAAAGTGTCAACACGGACGGAGACGGGTTTTGCAACGCCGATAGCATAGGCAAGCTGAATTTCGCAGCGTTTTGCATAGCCCTGTGCAACGATATTCTTTGCCGCATAACGTGCCGCATAGGCAGCGGACCTGTCAACCTTTGTGGGATCCTTTCCGGAGAAGCTGCCGCCGCCGTGTCTTCCGACGCCGCCATAGGTATCAACGATTATCTTTCTGCCGGTCAGGCCGGAATCGCCCTGCGGTCCGCCGATAACGAACCTTCCCGTGGGGTTTACAAAAATTCTTGTCTCCGCATCAACAAGCTCTGCGGGAATAACGGGACGAATGACGTTTTCGATAACGTCACGGCGCAGATGCTCCATGTCGATATCCGGATCGTGCTGTGTGGAAATGACTATTGTGTCAATGCGGACAGGCTTGCCGTTTTCGTCGTATTCAACGGTGACTTGGCTCTTGCCGTCCGGACGGAGATAGCCGAGATGACGGCTCTTGCGAACTTCCGTCAGGCGGCGGGTCAGCTTGTGCGCAAGGCTGATGGACAGCGGCATACATTCGGGAGTTTCATCGCAGGCATATCCGAACATCATTCCCTGATCGCCCGCACCGATGTCATAGGAGTCGGTGTCGCCGTGTTTTGCTTCAAAGCTCTTGTCAACGCCCATTGCAATATCGGGGGATTGTCCGTTTATTGCGCTGATAACCGCAAGGGTATGGCCGTCAAAGCCGTATTCGGGCTTGTCATAGCCGATTTCAAGCACAACATCGCGAACGAGCTTCGGAATGTCTATATAGCAGTTTGTGGTAACTTCGCCCATTACCATTACCATGCCCGTTGTTGCGCAGCATTCGCAGGCAACGCGCGAATTCGGGTCATTGCGCAGCATTGCATCAAGCACGGCGTCCGCGATATTGTCGCAGACCTTGTCCGGATGCCCCTCTGTTACGGATTCGGAGGTAAACAGCCGCTTTTGTACTTCGTTATTGTTCATATTTTATCCTTTCCATGCCTTTGCAAAAGAAAAACAAAATGCGATGAACCCTGTCGGAACATCGCACGGAAACCCTTTTTAACTTTGCGCTCTCATCTCCCGGCAGCCGCAGCTCAACAAAAAAAGTTTGCGCCGGGCAATGCCGTCGGATTTGGCACCTTGTGAAAAGCTTTCGCATTAAACAGGTTGCCGTGGCTTCACCGGGCCGTTCCCTCTGCCACTCTTGATAAGGCATATTCAATTTTCGCTCCGAATTATAGCATATTCAAAGCTTTTCCGCAACATATTTACCGCATGAGCCGCAAGGACGGATGCAATATATTTTTATCATCCTCGCTTTTGCCGGAAAACGCCGTATTCACGGGCTTTCGCCCGCTGTACGGCGTTTGCAAGGGGTTGACATCCGATTATTGCTCAGTATTCAGTAACTGTTCCGTGCAAGCAGATCCGGCTCCTTCGGAAGGTTCTGCCGAACTGCACAGGGTTCGCCGCCGTAAAGCTGCTCCGCCCCGCCGTCACTGTTAATATTCCCGATGAGCACGGGAATATCCGTCCTTTCTTCTTCGTTTGCGCCGCGTTTGAGCTGCGATGCCGTCCTTATGAAAAGAACGAGTGACACAATTGCAACAGCCGCCGTAAGCGCAACAGCCGCAAGAATCAAATTGCGGTGCCTGCGTTCGGCATTTTCAGCCTTAACGGCTCTTTTTTCGTTCGATTTCATCACTTTTTTCACCATGCTTCCCTCCGCCGTTTCCGCGGGTTCATTCCCTTCGACAATAATGATAGCACATTTTCATCGGGAATTTGTTACGAAACTGTAAACATTTTGCTCTCGGCCGAAATTTTTTTGAACAACGCCCTTCATCTGCCGTATGCGCACAAAAAAGCACCCCGAACCCCGGCGGAATCCCTCCGCCCGGGCGGGGTGCATGTGCTTTCGGATTTAATCAGACAAAAGCGACAGCTTATTTCTGAAGGCTGTCAAGACCCGCTTTAAGATCCGCAATAATATCCTCCGCATCCTCAAGGCCGACACTGAGGCGCAGCATGCTTTCGCCGATGCCTGCCTGCTCAAGAGCCTCGGGAGTGTAGGTGCTGTGGGTCATGGTTGCAGGGTGCTCAATGAGGGTTTCGGCATCGCCGAGGCTGACTGCAATGGTGCAGAGCTTGAGGGAATTTACAAATTCCGCACTCTGCTCACGGGTTGCGTTCAGCTCAAAGGTGATAATGCCGCCGAAGCCGCCGTGCATCTGCTTCTTTGCAAGCTCGTGACGGGGATGACTCTCAAGGCCGGGGTAGATAACGCGCTTTACCATGGGATGGCCTTCAAGGAAGGTCGCAACCCGCATCGCGTTCTCGCAATGCTTTTTAACGCGGATATCAAGAGTTTTGAGACCGCGGTCGATAAGGAAAGCTTCAAACGGCCCGAGAACCGCACCGGTCATATCCTTAAGGCCGAACAGGTTGCACTCATCGATGAATTCCTTTGTGCCTGCCGCCATGCCCGCAATAACATCGCCGTGACCGTTAAGATACTTGGTTGCGCTGTGGATAACAACATCCGCACCGAGATCGAGGGGACGCTGGAGGTAAGGTGTTGCAAACGTGTTGTCAACAATAACCTTTGCATCGGGGCAATTCTCATGCGCGATCTTGGAGATTGCGGCAATGTCAATGAGCTTGAGGTTCGGGTTCGTGGGCGTTTCAAAATAGAAAGCCTTTGTGTTGGGACGAATCGCAGCGCGAACGGCATCGAGATCCTCGAAATCAACAAGGGTGACTTCAACGCCGTAGCGGGTCAGCCCATGGGTAAAGAAGGAGAAAGTGCAGCCGTAAAGCGCGTCATCCGCAAGCAGATGGTCTCCCGCATGGAGCACGGTCCACATAACGGTTGTTACCGCACCCATGCCGCTTGCCATTGCCATGCCCGCTTCGGCATGTTCAAGAGCAGCAAGCTTTTCGCCGATTTTTGTCGTGTTGGGATTGCCGAGACGGGTGTAGATATAGCCCGCTTCCTCACCCGCAAAGCGGTGTGCGCCCTGAGCCGTGGTTTCAAATTCAAAAGTCGAGGTTTGGAAAATAGGCGTTGCAAGCGGCGCAATGCCGGGAATTTCGATTTTGCCTGTATGTATCTGCTTCGTTGCGAAGCCGCTGTTCTTCTCCATTGGAGTCCTCCTGATGTATAAGTCGTTATCAGTTTTTTGCCCGACTGTACCCCTGTCCGAATGCGTTCGGGCAATTACATTCTTAATTATACAGTATTTTTCAGTAAGCGGATTGATTTTTCATAAATATATTTGAATTGTGAGTTGTTTCGCGGTCAAAATCCGTCCGCCGTCGTGTTTTGCAGGTCAAATGTATACTTTTTTTGTACATTTTTGCAACAAAGCCGTGAATACGGCGATTTTGCCGCTTTTTTCCGCACGGGATGACTGGATATTGCGGGCATATTATGTTATAGTATTATCGGAATGCAATACGGATGCGTCGGAACCGTGCTCGTTTCGGGCGGCCGGCGATCCGAAATCGTTTGATGCATTCACGAAAGGCTTTATTTTTGAAAGGAGAAAGAATATGAAAAAACGCATTTTGAGCCTTGTACTTGCTCTGCTGTTCACTGTCGGCATTTTCGGCGCTGCAAATTCCGCTTTTGCAATGGAGGACAGCGACTACCGCATTGTTTTCGGTGCGGATCTGACCGATGAACAACGCAGCCAGGTTATCGGCATGTTCGGCATTCAGGGTGAAGTTGACGAAAACCGCATCCTGACCGTTACCAACGCTGAAGAACGCCTCTATTTTGAAGGTAAGATTCCCTCCGGACAAATCGGGCAGCGTTCCATCTCCAGCATCTACATCTGCGCAATGCCCGCAGGCAGCGGTCTTGACATCAAGACTTACAATGTTGACTTCTGCACCGAGGAAATGTACCGCAACGTCCTTACCACCGTCGGCATCACGGACGCAAAAATTATTGTTGCTTCCCCCAGCGTTGTCAGCGGCACGGCAGCATTGACAGGCGTCTATAAAGCATATGAAAGCCTCACCGGCAACATCCTCAGCGAATACGCAAAAATGGCGGGCGTTGATGAGCTTATTGCAACCGGTCAGCTTGCCGAAATGATCGGCTCCGATGAAGCGACCGAAGTGATTAACGAGCTGAAAAAGATTCTTGACGAAACTCAGAAGATGACCGATGATGAAGTCAAGCAGAAAATTCGTGAAATTGCCGACGACAACGATGTTTCGCTTACCGAAACCGAAATCAGCCAGATTCTGACCCTTGCAAGAACGCTTGAGGGTCTCGACGTTGAACAGCTGCGCGCACGCGCCTACGGCCTTGCCGATGCAACGCGCAAAGCAACCGGTTGGAAGAAATTCACCGAGGGCGCAAAGCAAACCCTTGAAGACATCGGCAATTTCTTCAAAGATGTTGCGCAGTTCCTCCGTGACCTGTTTTCAAAGTGGTTCGGCGGCAATAACGCTGATACCGAACCTGCAAAATAATCCATTCGCGTTCGGCGAATATCGAACTTAGTTCCGTCATGCCCGCCGCAGTTTAACACTGCGGCGGGTTTTTGACACAAAAATTACAGTGCCTGCCTTGATAACCAAATGTTTTTGCTATATGCTTTGCTGTACGGCGCAGCTTTGCAGTTTTTTGCATACATCCTGCGCAAACAGCAAAAGGAGACAGCAGAATGGATTCGCAGCATCAACAATACCCGACAGATTCCGTTCAGCAACCCGTGCCGAAAATTCTGCCCGCCGCCGAGTTTTTTTCAATTGTGCGAAAAAAACTTCTTGCAGGGCGAACTGTGTGTTTTCGTGTGACGGGAAACAGCATGTTCCCGCTTTTCCGCGCGGGAAGGGATTCCGTTTGCATACGCCCCTGCTCCTCCGTGACGATTGAAAAACCGAAACGCGGGGACATCATCCTTTTCTGCATTTCCGGCAAATACATTTTGCACCGTGTAATGCGCATTGAGGGAAATCGTGTTGTGACCGCCGGCGACGGCAACCGCGGGTTTGATGCTTTTGCCTCTCCGCAGAACCCTTTGCGGCTTATTCCGCTTTCAAAGCAGTCGGAACAGCCGAATGATTCAAGCAGTCTTAACGATTCCGATGAATCCGAACGAACGGGCGAACTCCTCGGCATTGCCGAAGCACGCATACGCGGCGGACACAAGCTTGATTTTAATTCCCCCGCATACAGAATCCCCGCCGCGCTGTGGCGGCTTCTGTTCCCGCTGCGTCCCGCTCTTCTGCGCCTTTTCGGTTCGGCTGCACGAATGCGGCATCGTTTTTTTAAGGAACAGAACCGAAAATAAATATATTTTTATTAACAGTATTTTTGTATATTACTAATTTAAAGGAAGTGACTCAAAATGACCGAACTGCTTTATTACTCGACTCCCATTATCACCGAATGCGGTGCGGCGGTGCTCTCCTGTGAAAAAGATGAGCGCAGCGGCGCATACAAAATCATACTTGACAGAACAATGATTTATCCCGAAGGCGGCGGGCAGCCTGCCGACAGGGGTTCGATTGTTTTCAGGCCCGACAACTCCGCAGCGGAGCAGACCGTTCGCATTTCCGATGCCCACACCGAAAACGGCAGCGTTGTTCATTTTTGTGATGCTGAAATTCCTGCGGGAACAATCGTTCGTGTAGTACTTGACGTTGACACCCGCCTTGACCATGCTCAGCAGCACACCGGAGAACATATTGTTTCCGGGCTTGCAAGCAAGCTGTTCGGTGCGGTGAACGTTGGTTTTCACATGGCAGCGGATTACTGCACGATAGATTTCGATATTCCTCTTGAGCAGGCTCAGCTTGAGGAGCTTGAGCGTGCTGCAAATGCTGCCGTGCGTGCAAATCTGTCGGTGCATACGGAAGTTACGACTCCGGAGGATGCATCAACACGCACTCTGCGGAAAAAATCCGATAAAGCTGTCGGAAACGATAAGAATAAAAAATCCGACAAACCCCAAAATAACATTTGCGAACCCGTGCCGCCCGCAAAAGCTGTACGAATTGTTTATATCGACAACGGAAAAATCGATTCCTGCACCTGCTGCGGCACGCATCTTGCGGCAACGGGCGGTGTCGGAACGATCCTGTTCACCGATGCTCAGCATTACAAGGGAGGAACGCGGCTTTGGTTCGTTTGCGGAGGCAGAGCTACCGCAGCAGTGCGCACGGTTCAAAACATCGTTTCCGCGCTTGCAAAGCAGTATTCAACCTCCCGCGAGGAATTGCCCGCCGCAATTCGCAAACAGGCAGACGAGCTTGCATCTTCAAAAAGCGAGCTGCGCGAAAAAAGCCGCCGTCTTGCCTCTGCCGAGAGCGTCAGTCTGCTTTCAACGGCGGAACGCATAAAAGGCATCGCCGTGGTATGTTCCGTTATGGACGGCTCAACCGCCAACGATTTAAAGCTCACGGCGGACGAGCTTTGCAAAAAAGACAGCACCGTGCCCTGCGTTTCACTTTTGTTTGCGCCGAATGCCGGCGGAACCGATTACTGCATGGCATGCACGGAAGATGCGGCGATAAAGCTCAGCATGCGCGAACTTTGCACCGCCGTCAATTGCATCATGAACGGAAAAGGCGGCGGCAATCAGCTTCTCGCACGCGGCAAAACGACCCGAACCGTGCAGAAGAGCGACTGCGATATGCTCCGCTCCTATATCGAAAAGGTGCTGAGAAGCTGAGCTTTTTCAAATCAATGCCTGCATAACAGAAATTTAATGCCGAAAACAGAAACCCGAATTTAACACTTTCGGGTTTCTGTTTGTTATTGCTCAATTTTGTTCCGATTCCGTTTTATCAATGCATTTTGTTCTCGTGATACTCCGGCACAATTGACTTCACAATGACGCGGATGTCCGCCGCATTCCCCGTGTTTTCCGCATTGCAGGCTTCACGCAGGCGTTTCATGCCCTCGGCAAAAGCCTCCTCGTCAAACACTATCGGTTTTGCGATATATATAAGCGCATTGTCAGTCTTTTTGATGCCCTCTTCATCCAAAAGCAATTCCTCATAAAGCTTTTCACCCGGGCGCAGGCCGGTGTAGACAATTTGAATATCGCGCTCCGGCTCAAAGCCGGAAAGGCGTATCATGTTCCGTGCAAGATCGTCAATACGCACGGGTTTTCCCATGTCAAGAACAAAAATCTCTCCGCCCTTTGCGTGTGCGCCCGCCTGAAGAACAAGCGCGACCGCTTCAGGAATCGTCATAAAATAGCGAATTATGTCGCGGTGCGTGACCGTGACGGGTCCGCCTTTTTCAATCTGCTTTTTGAAGAGCGGAATCACCGAACCGTTCGAGCCGAGAACATTGCCGAAGCGAACGGCAACATACTCTGTTTTTGAATGGTTATTGATATTCTGAACTATCATTTCACATATGCGTTTGCTTGCGCCCATCACATTCGTCGGACGAACGGCCTTATCGGTGCTGATAAGCAGCATTCGGCGCGCTCCGAATTCATCCGCCGCAAGCGCAACATTCAGCGTGCCGAAAACATTGTTCTTAACAGCTTCATTCGGACTTGTTTCCATCAAAGGAACGTGTTTGTGCGCCGCTGCATGAAAAACAAGCTCCGGACGATATTTTGAAAAAACATCTCGGACACGCTGTTTATCGCGAACCGAACCTATAAGAACAATCAGCTCAAGCTCCGGATGCGCCGCACGCAGCTCCTGTTGAATATCGTACGCATTGTTCTCGTAAATATCAAAAATAATCAGCGTTTTGGGATTATGCGCAGCAAGCTGCCTGCACAATTCGCTTCCGATTGAGCCGCCTCCGCCCGTAACAAGGACCACTCTGCCTCCGACATAGCCGCAAATATCGGTAAGGTCAACGCGAACCTGCTCGCGCCCGAGAAGATCCTCAATTTCAACATTGCGGATTTTATTGATGCTGACCTCGCCGTTTGCAAGCTGAAAAATACCCGGAAGCGTTTTAAGCCTGCACGGGGTGTCCTTGCAGATATCCAGAATTTCGCTGCGCATACGGATGCTTGCCGACGGCATTGCCATAATAATCTCGTCAATATCGTATTTTTTGACAGCGCCGAGAATGTCGCCGCGTCCGCCGACAACCTTAACGCCGAGAAGATATTGTCCCCATTTTGACTTGTCATCGTCGATAAGGCAAACGACTTTGTTTTCGGAATGTGTGCTTGCGCGGAACTCCCGCAGGGCAACCGTCGCTGCCTGCCCCGCGCCGATTATCATCGTCCGCCTGCAGCTGTTGTTTGCCCGCCTGTATTGGCGCATAAATCTGTATGAAAAACGCACACCGGTTATCATTATTACAAGGAATATTCCGTTCAGCACGGGATGACTGCGCGGAATGCCGAGATGCATCAAATGCATTCCCGCATAGCCCCCGGCATCAACAATAAAACACGCAAGGATTATTTTTAAAAATTCGTCTATTGAAGCAAACTGCCAAAGGCTTGTGTAAAGCTTGAACAATGCAAAAACAATGAGTCCGAACGCCGTGTAATACGGTGCGAAACGGAGAATATTGTTTAAATATTCCGTCTCACGGACAAGCTGCTCGAAATGGAATTCAAACCTGACCCAAAGTGCCAAAAAAGAAGCAATATTAAGTATCAGCGCATCGCTTATCACAAGCAGCGCAATTCGAACAGCCTTAGTCGGAGTCATTCTCTGTACGAAGTATTTCAATGTGCTTTTAACGCGAAATTTCATTAAATTAACAGACCTTTGTTTTCTTTTTCGGCAAGACCCATACTAATCTTATTATAACTGCACAAGACATCAAAGTCAACACAGGACGGACGTAAATAATTTATTTAATTCGATATATTATGTTCGGTTTGCCTGCTTCCGTGACCGGTCCTTATCCGCAGGTTTCATATACAGCACTCGCATTGTGCCGCAGCAGCGTATATGGGCAATTTCAAAAAAATGTCCGTATTAAGATTTTTGCAGTCCGGCAGGCGTTTTTTTTCCCATTTTTGCGGCTTTGCGGAGAATGAGCCGAATAATTCACATTTTTTTGCCAAAAGATACAAAAAAAGTACTGTACAAATTCGCATTCTTCCTGTATAATATATCTGCACCTAAGGAAATGCCGAGTAAGGGTTGCTTTTCAGGAGAAGGTCAACGAGGGAAACGGCACGAACAAACCCGAACCCGAATTCTTTTTCCGAAAATCAACTCGTTCGACGCATTCCCAAGAAAAGAGTGTGCAGCCGCAGAAACATTGCAGCATTTTGCAGCGTATGCGGCAGCATCCGTTGAAAGGAAGGTACATTACCATGAAGGTCACGATTACAGGCAAAAACATTGAGGTTTCCGAATATCTGCGTGATTTGGCTCTTAAAAAAATCGCAAAGCTCGAACGTTATTTTCCCGAGGATACCGAGGTTCTTATCACCATGGCCGTCGAAAAAAACCGTCACATTGTTGAGGTTACCATTCCCTATCAGGGCGGCATCATTCGCGGCGAAGAATCCACCGGCGATATGTATGCATCTATCGACAACGTTATTGCAAAGCTTGAAAAGCAGATTCACCGCCACAAAACGCGGCTTGAGAAATCTCTCCGCTATGACGACGCTTCCCCCGAATACGATGATTACGACGATGAGGACGAGGGTCCGCATATTGTCCGCGTGAAAAGGTTCAGCATGAAACCCATGAGTGTTGAAGAAGCCATGCTTCAGCTTGAACTTCTCGGACACAGCTTCTTCGTTTTCACCAACGCCGAAACCGATCGCATCAACGTCATTTATGCAAGAAAAGACGGCAACTTCGGCCTTATTGAACCCGACAGATAAGCTTTACGCCGGCTGAACACCTGCCGCGCAGCGCGGGTTCGGTTTCTGACTTATCAAAATTGAATACTGTCCGGCGGCGGAACGTTCTCTTTATACAGCGTTCCGCCGCCTTTGTTTATTTTCAAGTGATTGTGCCCCGCATTTGACCGCATATAATCATTCGGAGCATTTGCAGCAAAAAACGGAACGGCATCGGCCGCTTCGGCAGCCTTTGCCGTTCCATACTGACGCATCCTTATTGTTTTGTTGCTTCGGCTCGGGTCATTCTTCCCGCTCCGTTAATCCGAAAACCTGCCGCATCAGTCCCTTTCAACGTCATAGTCAAGAATTTCACCGGTCAGCGCATCGATTTCAACTTCGTACTCATAACCGCCGGCCTTGAACTCAACGGTATAAACCATCCTGCCGTCCTCTCGCTCAAGCTCAACTTCAAGCTCTTCGGCTTGGCTTGCGGAAATGCCTGCACGGTTGAAAGCGATCTGCTTTGCGCGCTCCGTGCCGATATAATCGCCTGCGGGTGCGGAAGTGGGCTTGGGTTCATCGTCATCGTCATCAATCGCATCCTTGTCAAAGTCAACAACATTGCCGTTCACTGCGTCAACATCAACATCGTATTCATAGCCGTTCGCATCGAACTCAATTTCGTAAATCGCCCTGCCGTCGTCCGTATCGAGCTTAACCTTGAGGTTCTTTGCCTGGCTTGCGGAAACGCCTGCACGGTTGAAAGCGATCTGCTTTGCGCGCTCCGTGCCGATATAATCGCCTGCGGGTGCGGAAGTGGGCTTGGGTTCATCGTCATCGTCATCAATCGCATCCTTGTCAAAGTCAACAACATTGCCGTTCACTGCGTCAACATCAACATCGTATTCATAGCCGTTCGCATCGAACTCAATTTCGTAAATCGCCCTGCCGTCGTCCGTATCGAGCTTAACCTTGAGGTTCTTTGCCTGGCTTGCGGAAACGCCTGCACGGTTGAAAGCGATCTGCTTTGCGCGCTCCGTGCCGATATAGCTTTCGGAGGGAGCCTGAGTGGGTGCTGCCGTGGGTGCTGCCGTGGGGTTTTCGTGATGACCGCCGTGGTTGTGGTCATCGTCATAATCCCTGTCAAACTTCAGTATGCTGCCGTCCGCTGCATTAACTTTGATTTCGTATTCATAGCCGTTTGCATCGAATTCAACTTCGTACAACGCAATGCCGTGTTCGGTTTCAAATTCAGCTTTCAGGTTCGTTACCTGATTGCGTGCAAGACCTGCACGTTCAAGAGCGAATGCGATCGCCTCTTCACTTGTGATGTATTCGCTGCCGGGCGCGGGGGTTGCATGATGGTCATCATCGTGTTCAAAGTCATACTTCAGAATCTCACCGTTTTCAGCATCGATATGGTAGTCATATTCGATATAACCGCCGTTCGTGCTGTCGCTGCCGCTGAACTCAATATCGTAAACCATTCTGCCGTGCTCATAGTCCATTTCGCACTCATACCCTGTGATTTCGCTTTCGGCAACGCCCGCATGTTCGAATGCAATGCGCTTTGCCGCTTCCTCGCCGATATATGCGCCGCTTGCGGGAGTGCCGCTGCGGTCAATTCCGCCAAGGTTAAGTTTGCCAGAGTTCATGAGCAGGTTCAGGTCGTTGATGGAAAGGGAAACAAGGGATTCAAAGGTATACAGCGGGCTTGCGCTCGTGATCTGCTGAATCAGTTTCGCTTTGCCGAGGGTGATTCCGTATTCCGCCGCAAGCTTCTCAAGCTCTGCATCGTGGCTCACGGTCTGGCTCAGAACCGAACCGCCGCCGTTCTGATTCAAAATCGCCTCGATTTCAGCCGCAATTCGCTTTTGAAGGGCTTCGCCCTGTGCCGCATCGCTGCTGTCAACGCTGACAAGGATGGAGTTTGTGATTTCGCTCAGATAGCCGCAGCGCAGCATCGAGCCGATAAGCGCGTTCACGGCAACATCCAGATCGCTGCCTTTAAAGTTCATGTCGCCGATAACTTTTTTTGCGTCATCGTTCATCGCTTTAACGTCAAGCACCTTTTCTTTTGCATTGACTGTGATCTCAATGCCGGGGTTCACGTCCAGTGCAACGGTTGAAACGACTTTGTTTGCCTTTTGATATGTGCCGAAGCCGATAACGCCTGCAAGCACGAACACTACCGCGGCCGCCGCCGCAATGATGCTTTTGAGATAGTTTTTCTTTTTCATGGGTGTGACTCTTCCTTTCAGTTTTTTGCAGTCGGAGAGTACGGACTCAAGCACATCGGGGGTTGCCGCCGAATATGCCTTTTTGACCATCGCCTTGATTTCCTGTTCGTTGTGTTTCATGGTTGTTTCTCTCCTTTGTTATTGAAGGTTTTCGCGGAGCTTCGCGATTGCCCTGCGATATTTTGAAAGAACGGTTGCAAGCGGCATTCCCGTAACGGAAGCAATCTCCCTGTGCTTGAACCCTGCCACGGCGTGAAGAACAACGATCCTGTTCTCCTCTTCGGAAAGCCTGCCGAGGCATTCCCGCAAAACGAGCCTGTCCTCATTTGAAAGCCCGGCATTGTCCGCCAGCATCTCGCTCCAGTCCTCATCGGGAAGCTGTTCCTGCCGATTGTGCTGCCGCAGCCTTGCAAAGCAGAGGTTCTTAGCAATGGTGATTATCCATGCCATGGGTTTGCCGTGCGGCCTGTAACCTGCCGCAGCGGTGAAGATGTTCACAAAGCAGTCATGCAGAACATCCTCCGCATCCTGAACGTTCCTCAAAACGGAAAGAGAATAGCTGTATACCGCCGCTTTAGCCGTGTTATAGAGTCGTTCCAACGCTTCCGTGCTGCCTGCTGCAACAGCGGCAAGGTCAAGTTCCATAAGCTCCGCTTCATCGTCGGAAAGTGCCTGTTCCGGATTAATTGCACTTAATATCAGCATTTTGTTTCTCCTTTCCTTCCTTTCGCCATGTTAATGCACGGCGACCGCAAAATATTGCACCCAAATTCAATATATTTTAAAAAACTGTTTCTGATTACGTAAATAAATTTCAAAAGCAGAATCTTTTGCTTTAAAAACCCCCTTTGCACGACACTGCCGCCATGCAAAAGGGATTGCAGATTCTCTGTATGAAACTTTACAGGCTGTTCCAATCCCTTTTGCGGATTTTATTCAAAAACCGCTGCCGAGCCGTCAGGAAGCCTTGCCGCCGATTGCCGCCTGCTCAACGCAGAGGGTGAAATTCTCGCCGTCTTCGGACATATAGACGTCATAAAGTCCGTCCTTGCTGCCGGCTTTTTTATAATAAGCGGCAACATCGCCGTAAACTTCAAAATAATAAACGTCTTCGTCAAGAATCTTGCTCTCGGTGCCCTTAATGCTGCAAAGAGTTCCTCCGTTGTCATAAAGCCCGATGCAAAGCAGAGTGCCGTTGTTCATCATTGCGGAATGAGAAATGTTCATCAGAATGATGTCCGAAAGCTTCGACGCGCCGTCCTTTTTAAGGCGAACATTGCCGTAAATATCGGTCAGATAAACGTTTTTAAAGCCTTCATCCGCACCGAAAGCATAAACATTGCTTTCAACAAGCTCCGGTTTTTTTGGGTTGAACGCGGAAACGGTGTAAAGACTGCTGTCAACAACGCAGTAAACGCTTGTTCCGTCCGGCTGAACGGTGAATTGGGTTGCACCGCCGACAAGCTTCACAGCCTTTTTGGAGGAATTTACAAAATACAAATCGTATTCAACGAATTGGTTGCCGTCCGAATCCTTGGCATTGTATTCGGTGTAGAACATGCTGTTGAACAGGCTGCCGGCATTTTTGAGCAGAACGGTGCATTCGCTGCCGCCCATCGTTGAATACTGCGCACCCGCAAGTGAAAGCGCGGAAGCATCAACAAGCTGCTTTGCCTCGCTGCCCTTTGCGCTGTAATGCGTTTTGGATTTAACGTCAAAAGTTATTTCGGTTGCATCCCGATTTACTTCAAAATAATGCGACGCATTGGTGCTGATAACGGAATCCTTGCCGTTCTGAACAAAATGCAGCCTCCCGGTCAGCTCGCCGTCAACATATTCAAGGCAATACATGCGCTCCGCTCCGTTTGAAATCGCAACCGCATATGTATCCTCGCTGTTCTTTTCGGCCTTTCCTTCGGAACAGATATAGGTCGCCGTCCTTCCGCCCTTTTGACCGACGGTCACGGCGGCTGTTTTTGCATCCTCGGAAAGCGCAAGGCTCAGCACGGTTTCAGCTTCAATGCCTTCGAACTCGGTCGTTTCGCCCGTGTCGCTGCTGTACAAAAATGACTTCGTTGCCGTTGCGAAAAGGATGCTTTTCCCGTCCATGGAAAGCACCGCACGCGTTACGGCGGCAGGGTAAACGAGAATAATTCCGTTTGCATCAACGCGATACAGAGCCGTTGCAGCGATCACGGCTGCGGACGTGCCGTCAACCGAAAGGAAGGTGCTGATGCCGCTTCCGATGCGATCTTCAAGTTTTTTGCCATCGACAAAGAAGTATGAAGTGCTGTCTTTCTCGCTGTAATAATGCAGGATTTTGTGCTGCAAAGCAGGGGAATCATTTTTTCCCGAATGAGTGCAGCCCGAAAGCATAGCGACCATGCTCAGCAGCATCGCCGCACAAAGCAGCATTGAAAGCAGCGCATTGAACCTTTTTTGTGTCATCATTTTGTTCCTTTCCATCCCCGCGCCGACGGACGAACGTTCATTCCCCTGTTCCGCTGCGCGAGGCACATGAATTCACGTTATTATACCGCAAAATATCGCATCTGTCAAAGACAACGCGGGCAATGCCGGTTCATTTGCCGTTAACAGTTTTGCCTTAATAAAATATAGTTTATTATTTCGGTTCTAAAGGTGCAAAAACCGTTTTTTTTTTTTTTTGATTTGATGTATAATTCACTTGGCTCGAGAGTTCGAACCGAATATTTCTCCATTGACCGAAATTCAGAAAGGACGAACAACAATGACGCAACACAACCACTCAATCGTTCGCCGCTCGGCGAAAGTGCTTGCAGCAATTGCTGCATTTTCAATTGCAATCGTGACCGTTTTTTCCTTTGCAGCGTGCCAAAAGCAGCCCTCATCGGCTGACGGAACACCCGCACCGCAGTCCCCCGCCGCAGAAGCTTCCCCCGCCGCCGTCCCGACAGCTCCGCCCGCAACGGCGGTTCCCGTTTTCAGCGGGTACACAAATGCCTGTCAGCCTGTGAAAGTCACTTTCCCCGCCGCAGGCTCCGCCTCCGCTTTCTCTGTCAACTTTGTGCTGCCTGAGGGCTGGACGGTCAAAGCCGAAACCGACGGCGCTTCCGCTTCCCTTTCGGACTTTTGCGCCGGAATGGATATGCGCAAGCTTATTCTTGACGAAAACGGCAATTGTGTCGGCGCCGTATGTGCCGCCGAATATGACAAGCAGGCCTATGAGACCGACGGCGTTGCAGGCGTCTATGCCGCAGCCACGCTCATGAACCATGTTCGCCTTTTCACCGAATCCAATTATCACGCCGTCAGCGAAGCTTCCGCTGATTTCGAAAGCGGCTGGACCTCCGCCTATCATGAATGCACTCCCAACGACTGGACGGTCGGAAAGGGCTTCCATGCGTTCGAAAACCCCGCCGCAGCCGCATTCACGAAGGACAACCCCGTGTTCGTTATCATTGAGCTTTCCAACAGCGTTGACAACGCCGCAGGGCTTGCCGCTTATATTGCGGAAAATATCAGGTTTGAGTAAAACCTTTGAGGGATTTACGCATGAAGAGGATATTAAGTTTGATTATCTTTTTTTCAACGCTCAAAGAGTCGCTCGTTTCATGCTCCCTATGAACATTGACTGAATCATAACTAAATCAGAGTTAACAAAAATTTTGTATAACAAGCTTATTTAGAATATCGGGTTCACAAAAGCCGCCGACCGACAGTTTCGGAAGGCGGCTTTTTGTTATCGATACATTATTCCGTCAGCACATTATCATAAAGTATCGGGCACTGCGGAGCATTGTTTCGGAGGGCTAAACCCGCAAGTCCGTTTTTGCGGTTTGTGTTCCGCCTGCGGAATCCGAATTCAGTTTTTTCAGGGCTTTTCGGAATTCGATTGAAAACAGTATCGCCGTGCATGTTACCGCAATTGCATCGGCAGCCGGTTCGGCAGTGTAAACCGCATTTGTTTTATCCGCAAGCAGCTGCGGCATGATATAAATCAGCGGTATGAGCAGCACAAATTTTCTGAGAACCGCAACGATTATTGAGCAGCCCGCGTTGCCGATGGAAACAAAAGTCATCTGGCAGGCGATTTGAATTCCGAAAAGGAAGAGCGCACCGCAGTATATTCGCAAAGCATCACCGGTGAAATTTACAAGCTCCGGATTCGGGCTGAATATTCCGGCAAAGGTTTTCGGAACCAGCATCACGAAAGCCCAAAGCGCGACGGAATAGCAGAGGCTTACGGTGAGAAGACGGAAAAAAGTCTTTTTAACACGGTCGGCATTTTTTGCCCCGAAATTATAACTCAAAATCGGCTGTGCGCCCTGCGCAACGCCCTGCAGCGGCAGCATTGCAAACTGCATTACGCTTGTGAGGATCGTCATTGCGCCCACGGCAATGTCCCCGCCGTATTTCAGCAGCGATGAATTGAAGCATACCGAAATCACGCTTTCACTTGCCTGCATGATGAACGTTGCAAGCCCGAGTGCGATGCACGGAAGGATAATGCGCGGAGCAAAGCGTATGTTTTCACGCTTCAGCTTCAAAACCGTTTTTCCCCCGCGCAAGAACAAAATGACCCATATGCAGGATATCCCCTGCGAAATGACTGTTGCAAGCGCCGCACCGCGAACGCCCATTTTGAAACCGAAAATAAAAATCGGATCGAGCACGATATTTGCAGCGGCGCCGATAAGCACCGTCAGCATACCGTATTTTGCAAAGCCCTGCGCCGTGATAAAGGCATTCAGGCCGAGCGTCAGCTGCACAAAGAGCGTTCCTATCGCATATATGCTCATGTAATCCGCCGCATAATCAATCGTGTTTTCGCTTGCACCGAATGCAAGCAGCAGATCCCTGCCGAACACAAGCAGAACCACCGTCAGCACGGCGGAAATCACAACCTGCATCAAAACACAGCCGCCGAGAATTTTTTCGGCGGAGTCATAATCACCCTTGCCCATGCTTATTGAAGCGCGCGGCGCACCGCCGGAGGCCACAAATGCGGCAAACGCGGAAACGATAAGTATGAGCGGCATACACACGCCCACGCCCGTCAGCGCGGCACTGCCGTCACCGGGCATATGACCGATATAGATTCTGTCAACAATGTTGTAAAGCATGTTCACAAGCTGCGCAATGACCGTCGGCACAGCCAGCTTAAACAGCAGCCTGCCGATAGGTTCCGTGCCGAGAAAAGTCTTTTCCTCCCCCGCCGCCGTGTTCGCATTGACTGCCGTGTTTCTTTTGTCGGATGAATCGGTTTCGATTGAATTCCGAGCCGCCTTAATCTTCATAACCGTTTTTATGACCGCTGCTCCCGCCGCAGCGAAAGCTTCCTTCCTTTTCGTTTATATCCGTTTACCCGTTTTGCGGATGCGATGTTTTTGCGGGCAGACACGCTTCCGCCGCACCGCATGATCGATTATATCCCTCATTCCCCTTCCGTACAATGCATAAAACCCGCCGTTTGTCCGAAGTACGAATTTATCCGCAAAACCCGCTTTTTCGATTGAATCCGGGCATTGATTTAATTTCGTTTAAGTACTGCCGCTTTATGCCGAAATTCAAACGGTCTCCGGCTGTTTCGAAAAGGAGTGCGGCACAACAAAAAGGCGGACGGTTCCGCCTCCGTCCGCTTTTTGTATGCATGAAGAAATTAACGATTGAATATGGTTTTGCCGTATTGCGGCAATACTGTCGCTCCGTTATCAGCCTGTTATGCGATACTTGCGGGTGTACATGTCAAACTCGTCCTCGAATGCGGGATTGTCCTTCTTCATTTCGGACAGAGATTCATGCATGTTCATATTGTGTTTGCCCGCATCAATAACGCAGAGAGCAATGTTGGAACAGTGATCCGATGCACGCTCAAGATTCGTCAGTATGTCAGACCAAATGAATCCCGCTTCAACCGTGCATTCGCCGTTCTTGAGCCGTGCAATGTGCCTGTCGCGCAGCTGAACCTTCAAATCATCAATAACCTGCTCCAAAGGTTCGATTTTCAACGCTTTTTCGGGATCATTGTCCCTAAATGCGGCACATGCAGCCGTCAAAATTTCGGAAACGGCACTGCAAAGCACGCCGAGTTCCGCCTTTGCCCGCCCGGTAAACTCGATTTTTTTGCTGCGGAGTTCCTCCGCCGATTCAAGAATATTGACGCTGTGATCCGAAATTCGTTCAAAATCGCCTATCGCTTTGAGCAGCTTGGAAACCTCCGCACTGTCGTCCTCCGTCAACTGATTCCTGCTGAGTTTGGTGAGATACGTCCCGATGATGTCCTCCAGATGATCGCTGTTATCCTCGGCTTTACGTATTTTTCCCGCCGAATCCGCATCATAATTCGTGAGCATATCCATGCTCAGTTTGAAAGCCTCCGCCGTTTCCTCCGCCATGGTTTCAACCATGCGCGCGCATTGTTCCAGCGCGATTGCGGGTGTTGCAAGCAGGCGGTCGTCCAGTTCGGAAATCGTGTCCTTCTTGTTTCCGTCCGGAACAAGCCGAACCGCAATTTTTTCAAGCAGGGGCGCAGCCGGAAACAGCAGCGCGGTGCAAAGGATATTGAAAAGCGAATGCGCGACAGCAATGCCGAAATAACTTGCCGCCGTATCAAACAACAGTGGTTTGAAAACATAGGAAACGATCGTGAACACCGTCAGCCAAACCACCGTGCCGATAACGTTGAACGAAAGATGCACGATTGCGGCACGCTTTGCGTTCTTGTTGGCTCCGAAAGAGGATATGATCGCCGTTATGCAGGTTCCGATGTTTTGTCCCATGATGATCGGAATCGCCGCACCGTAAGATACCTGTCCTGTGACGGTCAACGCCTGCAAAATGCCGACGGAGGCCGATGAGCTTTGGATTATCGCCGTCAGCACCGCACCCGCAAGCATTCCGAAAAGCGGATTTTTGAACATTATGAACATGTTGCGGAAGGCGGGAACATCCGCAAGCCCGGCAACAGCACCGGACATTGTATCCATTCCGAACATCAGCGTTGCAAAACCGAGCAGAATTGTGCCTGTATCCTTCTTTTTGTCCGTTTTTCCCGTCATCAAAAGAATCATTCCTGCCAATGCAAGCACGGGTGTGAACGATGTGGGTTTCAAAAGCTGAACGAAGACATTGCTGCTTGAAATTCCGCCGAGGCTCAGAATCCACGCCGTTACCGTTGTGCCGATGTTCGCCCCCATGATAACACCGATGGACTGTTTAAGCGTCATGAGTCCCGAGTTAACAAACCCAACGACCATAACCGTTGTTGCTGATGAGCTTTGAATCACCGCCGTCACTCCGAGACCCGTCAGGAAGCCCTTCATGCGGTTGTTTGTCAGCTTGCCGAGCAAAAGCTTCAGCCCTCCGCCCGCTCTGCGCTCCAGTCCGTCACCCATTACGTTCATGCCGAACAAAAACAGGCACAGACCGCCGATAAGCGTTAAAATATCAAAAATATCCATCAACTTTCCTCCCGATTTTTCCGATGCACCGTTTCGGCCGCATACGCATTGATTTCGTATGTTTTTATTCTGTGCCTGTCGATTTGACGGCGCAGCAAAGCCTCTCGGTTGCTGTGCTTTTAATTTTATCATGTACACGGATAAGATACGGCTAAGAAATTGCCGCATCGCCGTTTGCTTTTCATATACAGGTAAATATATATCGTGTTTTCCTTGACATATCGGCAAAAATCTGTCACAATAAGCATGAACGGAAGCAATGGGTTTTGTTTCGTTCAAAAAAATTTTACCTATTCAGGAGGTTTCACCCGTGCTGTTTAAAACAATTGAGCAGGCAAAGGAATTCATCCTTGACAATGAAATTGAAATGGTCGATTTCAAAATGACCGACATCGACGGTCGTTGGCGTCATATCACCATCCCCGCCGCCCGTTTTAATGAAAACACGATGAAATACGGCATCGGCTTTGATGGTTCCAACTACGGCTACGCACCCGTTGAAAACAGCGATATGGTCTTCATTCCCGACCTTTCCACCGCTGCTGTCGATCCCTTTGCGGAGGTTCCGACCCTCACCATGAGCGGCGATGCAATGATTATCGACCGCCCCGAGAACCGCCCGTTCGATCAGTATCCCCGCAACGTTATCAAGCGCGCTGTTGAATACATGCGTGAATCCGGCATTGCCGACGAAATGATCATCGGACCGGAATTCGAATTCCATGTGTTTGACAATGTTCAGTTCGAGACTCGTCCCGAATGCGTTCGTTGTGAAATTGACACCGAAGAAGCCGATTGGAACACCGGCAGCAGTGAAGACGGTTTCCAGATTCCGCACAAGGGCGGCTATCACATCGGTGCTCCGCAGGACAGGTATTACAATCTCCGCAGCGAAATGTGCATGCTTATGGAAGATTGGGGCGTTAAAGTCAAGTATCATCACCACGAAGTCGGCGGCCCCGGCCAGCTTGAAATCGAGGTTGAGCTTGATGATGTTGTCAAAATGGCAGACAACACCATGGTAACAAAATACATCATCCGCAACGCTGCCGTTGAAGAAGGCTGCACCGCAACCTTCATGCCCAAGCCCATCTATGCGGAAGCCGGCAACGGTATGCACGTTCACATGCTGCTCACCAAGGACGGCAAGCCCCTTTTCTATGATGAAAACGGCTATGCTCAGCTCTCCAAGCTTGCACACAACTTCATGGGCGGTCTGCTTAAACATGCAAAGAGTCTTTGCGCAATCACAAACCCGTCCACCAACAGTTTCAAACGCCTTGTTCCCGGCTTTGAAGCTCCCGTTACCATCGGCTATGCAACAGCGAACCGCTCTGCGGTAATTCGCATCCCCGCTTACGCAAAATCGCCCATGGCTAAGCGTTTCGAGCTGCGCAACCCCGACGGAACCTGCAACCCCTACTATGCTTATGCGGCAATCCTTATGGCAGGTCTCGACGGCATTATCAACGAAATCGATCCTTCCGTCTGCGGCTGGGGTCCCTATGATTTCAACCTGTTTGACCTTCCCGAAGAGGAAAAAGCAAAGATCGACAGCCTTCCCAAGAGCCTTGACGAGGCACTTGATGCCCTTGAAGCAGACCATGACTATCTGACCCGCGGCGGTGTATTCCCCGAGAGGCTCCTCAATATCTGGATCGATCGCAAGCGCAAAGAGGCTGCACGCATCAATCAGATTCCGCATCCCGCCGAATTTGAAAGGTATTATGATCTTTAATCCTTTATCGGATGATTATTAAATAAGAATGCTTAAGCATTCTTCGGAATTCTGAGCTTTCTTTGAGCAAAGAAAACCGCCGCAGGCAAAATTCCTGCGGCGGTTATTTGTTTCGGAAGCATTTACGGCAGATTCTGTTCCGTCACGTTCGTTTCAAATGTCATTCGTCTCTTTCGGCGTCATACGGGCGCAGAATCAGCACCCTGTCCTCACCGAGGCTCATCTTTGTAATTGTTGCTTCACAATCGTTAAGGTTGTGAATGCGGCAGTCCTTTGCCGCATCAATGAAGGGTGCCAGCGGGCAAAGCTCAAGTTTAAGCTTCGGGGTTTTATAGTGCATGGGTATAACGACTTTGGGCTTCAGAATATTTGCAAGTTCACGCGCCTCAAGGTCATCTATTGTGTAAATCGCACCGATCGGAACCAGCATGATGTCAATATGGCCGACTTTTGCAATTGTTTCTTCGTCGGGAATCATGCCGAGATCGCCGCAATGAAGTATGCGCATATCATCCATGTCGTAAATAAACATGGTGTTTTTGCCGCGAAGCGCACCGCCGCTGCGATCATGTGAAGTTTCAACACCCGTGATATGAATGCCCTTGACATTGTATTCGCCCGGGCTGCGGATAATCTCGGTATTGCCGCGCAAAATGCTGATGTTGTTGTGATCGTTGTGTTCGTGGCTTATTGTCACGATATCTGCATGCATGGGCGGTATTTCATAACCGTAGGACGGATCGCACGGATCGGTCAGAACGGTGCTGCCGTTGCTGTCCGTCAAAAGAAAGCAGGAATGTCCATACCATTTAATTTTCATAAGTCAGTCAATTCTCCTTCAAACTATTGCACTAAAGTCATTTTTGCACTGCTCAGCAGTATCGCCGCAGCAGAAGCCTGCACTCCGCCGAATTTCCCCCCATCCGAATTTCCGAAAGCAGCAAGCACGGCACGTTCCGCCGAATGAACAGCGCGTTCATAAAGCCTTTTTGTTTCAAACCCGCCCGCAAGCGCAAAGGAGCGAAACAATGCTGTTCTGACGCTGTCCGTCATGATGCAGCGGCAGCCGGAGCAATAATAAGTCAAAAGCCGTGCGCAGGCATATTCCGTGCTGCACGGAAAAACAATTTTTTGCGGCATTTCCGGCATTGGAAGCAGCTCCGTGCATCGAACGCAAAAGCTGTTTAGGAACTCAATCGTCGGGTCAAAGCACAGATATCCGTTTTTTGCGGAAACTTGTTCAAAAATATTTATGCCTCGATATTTCCGCATATTCGAATACGGCAAGCCGCATTCTGTTTTTTCGCATTCATTCAGCAGGCTTTCCGGCGAAATTCCGAATCGCGGCAGCAGCGGGACGGCAGCAGCACACACGGATGAATTCATTGAAATATCCTGTCTTTGAATCATTATTCCGGTATGCTGAAGCAAAAAGCCGATTATGCTTTCGGCAATGATCGAATGCATATCCAATTCATCCGCCCGAATGCCGTACATATCCTTCATTTCACCTCATGAATGACTTTTGCATAAATCTATATCCTATTTTAACTTATTGAGACGAAAATTTCAACCCCAATCTTATAGAAAATGCACTTTCTTGATATTTTTTCATATAGGATATGGTCTCTGATTCTTTTGCGTTCGCATTTTCATACGACACAAGCCCCGCAGGGATTTGCATCCTGCGGGGCTTGCAGCCCCGACCGAATCGGAGATCCGATTCGGTCGGGATTATGCTGTTGTTCATGCACAGTATCGGTTTCAGTCACTCGTTACGCTGATTTTCATCACTCGCAGCGTTGACTTCCGCCGTGTACCGAGCAGGATTCAGGCTCAGTCTTCTTCCTTCTTGCGGAAGATAACAACGCCTGCGCTCGCAACGATCGCTGCAATACCAACGCCGATGAGGCTCATTGCGCCGGTTACAGGAGGATTGGGAGCGTCGGTGGGAACTGCGGTGGGTTCATCGGTGACGCCGGGCTCATCGGTGACGATGGGCTCGCTGCCGACTACGATTGAACCGTTCTCTGCGAAGAACGCGATGGGCGTGTTCTCGCCGCCTACGGGCATGTTGAAGAATTCCTTAACGAGGATCTCGATGGGCATTTCCGTGCCGTCCTCAAGGCCTTCCGCAACGGTGAAGTTCATCGTGAAGATCTTGCCGCTGCCGCTTACCGGGTCGGTGGGAAGCATGGAGCCGAGGCGTACGCTGCCGGGGATGCTCTGGAAGTCGAGGATGTTCATGCCGCCAAGATCCTTGATGGCCTTCATAATCTCGCCTTCGTCAACGCTGTTGAGCGTGAGCTTCTCTGCGTCGTACTGTACCCAGATGTTCATGCCGTTTGCCTCATATTCGCCGTCGATGGTGAGATCGACGCTGACCTGGCTGCCTGCTGCAACATAGTGCGTGCCGCCGACGCTGAAGATAACGTCGCCGGGTGCGGGAGTTACGGGCTCGGGAGTATCCGTGGGGATCTCGGGAGTGGGAGTTTCGTCACCGGGCTCGGGAGTATCCGTGGGAGGCTCGGGAGTGGGGCTGTTGGTGATAACAGGGGTGGGAGAATCCGTAATAACGGGAGTTTCGCCGCCGCCGGGGATGATTTCAACATCGGTTGCATCGTTCTGGCCGAGGAGATATACGGTGAAGTTGTAGGTGTAACCTGCTTCGAATTCGTAATCATCCGCACGACCGCCGATGTTGCCCTGAGCGGAAGCGATCCAGATACGGTCACCGGGAGTCGGGTTCGCAATGCACCAGTCATAGGTACCTGCGGGTACTTCGATGGTGACGGTGTTGTTGATAACGATGTTGCTCGTGGTGGTGCTGCCGTCTGCATTTACGGGAATCTTATACTCGAATGCATCGTACAGACCTGCGGGTGCGTTGCCGCTCTGGGTGAGAGGACCTTCTGCGGGGATCTCATTGCCGAATGCGGTTGCATCTGCATCGAGGAGCATCTGGTAACCGGAACCGTCGCTGAATACGTCACCAACGGTGAGGGTGATGGTAGCGGTGGTTGCGTTGGGATCACGATACCTTGCTTTTACAGTGATATCGGAGTAAACGGGTGCACCGTTGTAGTCCCAACCCGCGAATACGTAACCCTCATGCTCGGGAGGTGTGGGGAAGTCGGCTTCATCAAGGATGGTGCCTGCTTCAACGGTGTAGCCGCCGGGGATGGGCTCGTTGGTGAGACCGTCAACGAAGATTACATCGTATTCGGGAACTTCGATGGGAGCAACGGGCATGTTGTTCTTGGTGTAAAGAACGGTTACTTCTGCGCCGGTGCCGATGGTGCCGCAAAGGGTTGCTGCGCCGGTTGCGGGATCGATAACGAAGAGCTGACCCTTGTCGGTTTCAACCTCGGAGTACTGTGCCCAGAAGAGCTGGTTGGTGTTGTGATCCCAAACAGTGGACTGAACGTACTCAAGACCATGGCCTGTTCCGCCGATCGCGGTGCAGTTGCCGTTGGTGAGGTTGATGGAGTAGAGAACAGCATTGGTTGCTTCGTAGCTGAGACCGTATGCATTGCCGCTGCCGTCGATTGCAAGGGTCATGATGGTTTCATCACCTGCATTGAGAGCAGCAACTTCGGTAAGCGTACCGGTTGCAAGGTTTACGGTGTAGAGGGAACGACCGTCTGCATCGTTTGCTGCGATAGCGTACATTTCGCCTTCTGCATGGTTGTATGCCATAGCAACAACAACGCGGCCTGCGCTGGTGCCGGGGTATGCAACCTGGTGGGTGTCAGCGTTCATGATGTAGAAGCGGGTGTCGTTGGTGTCGCTGTCATACATGAAGCCGTATACATTGCCGCCTGCGAATGCGCCGCCGAAGGTGGAGCCCATTGCACCGAAGTTTTCGATAACGCTGGGATCATAATCAGCGAAACCGCCCCAAATGTTGGAAGTGCCTTCGGGATCGTATGCGATGTAGCCTTCAAGGTTTACAGTGGGCAGAGCCTCGGTTACGGTAACGGTTGCGGTTGCGGAAACGGTGGGATCTGCAACGGAGGTTACGGTAACGGTGGTGGTGCCTTCCGCAACGCCGACAACAACGCCGTTTTCGTTAACGGTTGCGATTGCGGTGTTTGCAATGCTGAAGGTAACGTTCTTGTTGAATGCCTCTGCGGGGAGAACCGTGTAAGCAACGGTTGCCCTGCGGCCGGCGGGAACTGTTACGTTTTCAACTTCGATGGAGGTGGGAACTACGGGTGCGCCGACGTATACATTGTCAACGTTTGCATAGTCGCCTTCCTTATCAACGGAGCTGTCCTTCTGGTAGGTCCAGGTGACGGTGTGTTCACCTGCGGTGAGCTCAACTGCATAGGTGGTCCAGGTTTCAACGCGGTTCCACTTTGCAACTTCGGTGCCGTCAATAAAGAGGTGGAGACCATCCCAAACGGTGTCGCCGAAGCCTTCGCCGAAGGAGCGGAAGTCGAACTGGAGGATGTCACC
>ENA-UOOD01000115-UOOD01000115.1-human-gut-metagenome-genome-assembly--contig:-CS67-NODE-115-length-110341-cov-29.518815_pt1 | contig 110341 bp, 93 predicted proteins | sample MGYA00242464_ERZ724011 | MGnify/ENA metagenome assembly ERZ724011 | reverse complement strand
TCGCACTTTCATGCTCCTTCCGCGTGCAGCTTTTTGGTGCTTCGCCTAAGCCCTTATTTGCTCCCCAAACTTTCCGTGAAGAACCAAAAAACCTGCTTGCAAAACGCCGCCGACTGTGCTAAAATGCCGAAGCATCCACATTTTTCGGAGGATTTTGCCTGATGGCGACCTTGCTTCTTGTCGTGATTTATCTTTCCTTCATCAGCCTTGGCGTGCCGGATTCGCTGCTCGGCACGGCGTGGCCCGTCCTCTACCGCGAACTCGGTGTGCCGCTTGCGTCCCAGAGCGCCGTGAGCATCCTCTGCTCCCTCGCGACGATGACCTCCAGCATGAACAGCGCCCGCATCATCTCTCACCTCGGCACGGGCAAAGTGACCGCGTTCTCAACGCTCCTGACCGCCGCCGCCCTGCTCGGCTTCTCCTTTTCGGGCAGCTTCTGGTTCATGTGCCTGATGGCGATTCCGCTTGGGCTGGGCGCGGGCTGCGTTGATTCGGCGCTGAATAATTATGTTTCCATCCACTATAACGCGACCGTCATGTCCTTCCTGCACTGCTTTTATGGCGTTGGCGTGATGGTCAGCCCGTACATCATGTCCGTCGTCATTAACAGCGCGGTCGGCTGGCGCGGCGGCTACCGCACGGCAAGCCTGATTCAGGCGCTTATCGGCAGCATCCTCCTGCTGGCGCTGCCCTTGTGGAAAAAGGCGCACGGCGAAGAGTCCATTCAGGCGGAAAAGAAGATGAAAGTCCTGCCGATTTCGCAGACGCTGCGGATTCCGGGCGCGCTGATGACATGCCTGCTCTTCCTGACCTTCTGCGCGATTGAGGTCATCTGCGGCGGCTGGAGCGCAACGTACATGGTGGAAGCGAAGCACATGCCCGCGAATTTGGCGGCGCGCGCGACGATGTACTTCTACCTTGGCATGGCACTGGGGCGCTTCCTCTCCGGCGTTGCGGCGAAGAAGCTGACCCCGTGGCAGATTATCTTTATCTCGATGGGCATCCTCGGCGTGTCGCAGACGACGTTGCTTGTTTCCGGCAACAACGTCCTGACGATGGCGGCGCTGCTGATGACGGGCTTGGGCGTCGGCCCGCTGTACCCGAATTTCAACTACATGACCCCCCTGCATTTCGGCAAGGATGTCAGCCAGTCGGTCATGGGGATGCAGATGACTTTCGCGTCCATCGGCACCATTGCCGCCCCCGCCCTCTGCGGCGTGCTGGGACAGCTGCTCGGCATGGGCATTTTCCCGGCGTATTTGATGATATTCTACGTCCTGACCGCCGTCGGCATTATCGCCCTGCGCCGCACGCTCCGGCAGGTGGGACGGCTTCAGCAATGAGCAATGAAAAGCGCGTCCGCAATTTGCAGACGCGCCTTTTTAGGTGCGCTAAAAGTCAAGTATGGGAGTGTGCACTGCGAAGGTTTCCAAAGGGCGATCGCAAAGCCCTTTGGTCGCTCCCGCAGGAGCGAAATCCCTGCACAACAGGCAAGCAGTGCCTGAAAGTGCCATCACGCCGCAATGCCGCGCATTGTCTTCCTAAACACATGCGCGAACAGCGTCACCGTGCACAAGACCGCGAGCACATCCGCAATCGGTTCGGCGAGGAAAATCGCAAACACCGTGTCCGGAATGAACAGCGGCAGCAGATACACCAGCGGAATCAGCAGAATCAGCTTGCGCAGGCACGCCAGAAATAGGCTGCACTTCGCATTCCCCAGCGCCACAAACGTCTGCTGACACGCAATCTGCGCGCCGAAAATCGTCACGCCCGCCATGTATAGGCGCACGCATGGAATTGCGTACTCCCGCAGCGCTGCGTCCGGGGTCAGCAGATAGACAAAAATCTGCGGCGCAAAGATGCACGTCAGCCCCAGCACCGCTGAGAACGCCAAGCACGAAATCAGCAGTATCCGGAACGCGGCTTTCACCCGCTCCGGGCGCTTTGCACCGTAGTTGAAGGAGATAATCGGCTGCGCGCCCTGCGAAAGCCCCTGCAGGGGCAGCAGCGCAAACTGCATCAGCGTGGAGCAGATGGTCATCGTGCCGACGGCGAGCGTGCCGCCTGCCGCGCGCAGCGATGTGTTGAAGCACACGGACACGAGGCTCTCTGTGCTCTGCATAATGAACGGCGCGAGTCCCAGCGCCACGCACGGCGCAAGCAGCTTCCAGTTCAGCCGCAGCAGACGGCGCTTCAGGTGCAGTATCGTCTGTCTGCCGGTCAGGAAGCGCAGGACGAACGCCGCGCTCACGGCCTGTGAAATCACCGTCGCCAGCGCCGCGCCCTGCACATCCATGTGGAAAACGAAGATGAACAGCGGGTCAAGCAGCGTGTTCAGCACCGCGCCAATCAGCACCGTCAGCATCCCCGCCTTGGAGAAACCCTGCGCGGTGATGAACGGGTTCAAGCCGAGAGACAGCTGCACGAACACCGTGCCGAGGCTGTAAATGGCAATGTAGCGCTGGGCGTAGGGCAGGGCATCCTCCGTTGCGCCGAACGCCAGCAGAATCGGCGTGTAGAAGCAGGAAAGCACAACCGTCAGCACTGCCGAAACGCACAGCAGCAGCGCCGTGCAGCTGCCCAAAATCCCCTCCGCCTTCTCGTTGTTCCGCTGCCCCATCGCGATGGACGCAAGCGGCGCGCCGCTGGATGCGCACAGCGCCGCGAACGCCGAAACCAGCAGGATAATCGGCAGGCAGACGCCCAGCCCCGTCAGCGCGAGCGTGCCCACGTCGGGAATGTAGCTGATGTAGATGCGGTCAACAAGGTTATAGAGCATATTGACAAGCTGCGCGGTGATGGTGGGAATCGACAGGCGCAGCATCAGCCGCCCGACGGGTTCATTTGCGAGGTCGGGGCGGCGCGGTGCAGTGGACATAAAAAGCCTCCTTTTTTGTAAACATGGGATAATTCGCCGTCAATGCCCGGAACTCCTCTTGCTTTGCGGAATTTTCGTGTTTATACTAATTCTCATCTAATACTATTTCCAAATTCACCTGCGCCATCTGCTCGCGCCTTTTCCGCGCTTGCGTCCGCTCATTCCACTTAGCGTAGCGCTGCTACGCTGCGTTTCATTCGCGTTAGCCAGCGCGAAAAATTCGCTTCGCATCTTGGCGCATTCTCATTTGGAAATAGTATAAACCATGTCATTCGCACAGCATCTTTTCCGCCCTGGCTTTGCATCGTTCCGCTCGCGCGTACCTCCAGTACGCCTCGCTTCACTCAGCTTTGCCAGAACGAAAAATCTGCTATGCTCGATGCCATGTTTTAGAATCGAATTAGTATCACTTGTGCTTTTCGGGCGAATCTGGTATACTGGATGCAATCCAACGGAAAGGTCGTGCGGATATGCCGGATTTGCTCCCTGCCGCCGAAGCGCTGGCGGAGAAACGCTGCCTTGTCACCCTGCGCAATCAGCCGGATTTTGTGCTGCTTCAGCCTATTGACGCGCGGAACACGCTTTCGCAGGAAATGCCGCTGCTTGCCGCGCAGACAACGCGGGGCTTCCTGCACGTCGCGTTCCCGGTGGAAGCGTGGAATGTGGATTTGTCCCCGTGGGACGCGCCGCCTGTGTTCGGCAGGGAAGCCTTCGGACACGGCGCGGCGGATACGCTGGATTGGCTGCGGTCGCGCCTGATGCCGGAAGTGTGCGCGAAGTACGCGATTTCGCCGGATGCGCCCGTCATCCTCGGCGGATATTCGCTGGCGGGGCTGTTCAGCCTGTGGAGCGCGGCGCAGGTGGATGATTTCGCTGCTGTCGCTGCGGTATCGCCCTCCGTCTGGTTTCCCGGCTGGCGCGCATATGCGGATCAGCACGCGCTTCGCAGCCGCGTCGTCTACCTCAGCTTGGGCGACCGGGAGGAAAAGAGCCGCAATCCCGTGCTTGCGAGCGTCGGCGACGCCATCCGACGGGAGGACGCACGGCTCAGCGAGCGGGGCGTGCGGCATACGTTGCAATGGAACGTTGGAAATCACTTTCAGGACGCAGAGAAGCGCTGTGCGGACGGCTTCGCCTGGTGCATGGCTCAACGAAAGGCAGAGGGGAAAAAAACACATGAACATGAAACAGTATGAAACGTTTGAATTGCGCTTCGGCGGAGAGGTCTTGCCGGACGCGTGGGCGCAGATCGACCTGACGGCCACCTTCTCCTGCGCGCAGGAGTCCCTGACGGTCAAGGGCTTCTATGACGGGGAAAGCGACGGGCGGGGCGTTTATGTCGTGCGCTTCCTGCCGCAATATGCCGGTGTTTATCGCTATCAAGTCCGCGGCGCGGTCACGGCGGAGGGCGAAATTGTCTGCGAAGCGTCCTCCCCGGAGGCGCACGGAATCGTCCGCGCCGTCGGCACGCACTTTGCCTTTGCGGACGGCGCGCCTTATATTCCCTTCGGCACAACCGTCTATGCGCTTATCTCGCAGGACGACGCGCTGGTGGAGCAAACGCTGCAATCCCTTGCCGCCGCGCCCTTCAATAAGCTCCGCCTGTGCGTTTTTCCCAAGGATTACGACTACAACCACAATGAGCCGCCGCTGTACGCCTTTGCGCGCCGCGAGGACGGCTCATGGGACACATCGCGTCCAAGCATCGCCTTCTATCAGCGTCTGGAGCGCATCCTTCGCCGCATCGCCGCGCTGGGCATTCAGCTCGACCTGATTCTCTTCCACCCCTATGACCGCTGGGGCTTTGCCGCCATGCCGCAGGCGGATAATTTCCGTTATTTAGACTATCTGCTCCGCCGCCTGTCCGCCATGCCGGAAATCTGGTGGTCGCTGGCCAATGAATACGACCTGTGTATGCCGAAGAAAACGCTTGCGGACTGGGAGGCGCTCGAAGCCTTTGTCGCCTCCTGCGATCCGTATCATCACCTGCTGTCCTGCCATAATTGCTTCTGCTTCTGGGACTTCAAAAGAAAAGACGTGACCCATGCCTCCATCCAGACTCGGGCGCTGACGGAAATTCCTCGTTATCTGCGCGAATACGGCAAGCCCGTCGTCATCGATGAATGCTGCTACGAAGGCGACCTGCCGCATATCTGGGGAAGCATATCCGGTCAGGAGATGGTTCGGCGCTTCTGGCGCTGCTATGTCGGCGGCGGCGCCTGCACGCACGGCGAAACCTTTTTGTCGCCGGACGACGTGCTGTGGTGGGCACGCGGCGGCGTCCTGAAGGGCGAAAGCCCGAAGCGCATCGCGTTTCTGCGCCGCGTCATCGAGGAGCTTCCGGGCTTCCTGTCGCCTCTGGAAAGCGTATGGGAGGAGGCCGAGCAGCAGGACGAAGCGCAGCGTCCCGACTGGATTCGCCCCTTCCTTGCCAGCCTGTCGCGAATGGCTCCGCCCGACCGGCACATGCTGCTTTGCGGGGAGCATCTCTGGGCGGCGCACTGCGCGGAGGACGCTTATCTGTGGTATTACGGTCAGCAAACCGCTCGGGAGCAAATCATCAAGCTGCCGCCGGCGCATAGATACCGGGTCGAGGCGCTGGACACATGGAATATGACCCGCGAGACGCTGCAAACGGGCGTAAGCGGGTGTGTCGTGCTCACGCTGCCCGGTCGGGAGGATATGGCGGTGCTGGCGGTTCGGATGGACTGACCGCACGTGAAGCCCGCGCTGCATTCTTCTTTTCTTTTTCCCCATAATCACAAGAAAATAAAGGTACAGTTGTCAAACCTCACAAAGAAACGACGGCAAATTCTACGCCGAGATTTTGTTGAAGTCTTGACAATCCCATCCCGTCGTGTATAATAAATGGTATTACACCGCGAAAAATGCGGAACGAAAAAGAGGTTATTCAGATGCAGACTCGTCGTGAATTTTTGAAGAAGAGCGCCGCCCTGCTGGGCAGCGCCGCGGTTGTCGGCAGCGTTCCCGGACTGCTGAAGGCGCAGGCGGAGGACGGTCAGGAAGTCCCCGCGTACCCCTACCCCTATGTCGAACTGGATCCGGCATACGTCGAGAAGCTCGCCTATGAAGGCTATTTCGAGAACGGCTGCTGCTTCGGCGTCGCCAAGGCGATTCTGGTTGCCCTGCGCGAGAAGGTCGGCTATCCCTACACCGTCATCCCGGAAGAGATGTTCGCCAACGGCAAGGAAGGCTACACCTGCGGCACGCTGTGCGGCGCGCTCGGCGGCGCGGTGGCGATGATTGGTCTGGTCTGCGCGTCTGCGGATTCCCGCCAGCTGACCAAGGATCTGTTCGCGTGGTACTGCTCCACCAATCTGCCGATTTACCAGCCTGAAGCGGCTGCCCCCGTGCAGACGGTGGCGCCCAGCGTCAACTGCATTGACTCCATCACCAAGTTCATGACGGCTGCGAACGTCGAGCGCGGCGATATCATCCGCAAGCGCCGCTGCGGCGGCCTGAGCGGCGACGTGGCGCGCCGTACGGTTGAGCTGCTGAACGCGCACTTCGGCTTCGCGGAGCTGCCGGTCGCCTCTCCCGTGGCGGAGGAAGAAACCCTCGCGCCCAACGAGTACATCGGCGAAGCGGAGTCCTTCGGCGGCACGCTGAAGGTGAAGGTGACCATGGACGGTGACAAGATTGCCAAGATTGACATCCTGTCTCACAGCGACACCGCCGGCGTGTGCAACGCGGCGTACGACACCGTGCCGGGCAAGATTATCGAAGCGCAGTCCACGGCTGTTGACGCGGCGACGAACGCAACCATCTCCAGCAAGGCCATCATGGCGGCTGTGGAAGACGCGCTGAGCAAGGTCGGCAAGTAATCCGCTGCATTTCGTATCACATTGGGAGGGCTTGCATGGGCGCTGCCCGGCACGCCCTCCCTTTCTTTCATCGGTCATAAGCGCCGAAAGGAGGTCATCAAGCCATGTTCAACATTGGTTTTTCGGAACTGCTGCTGGTGCTGCTGGTCGCCTTTCTGGTGGTCGGGCCGAAGGATTTGCCCAAGGTTGCCCGCTGGCTGGGGCGCACGGTGAAGAAATCGCGCCGCCTGCTGAACGAAATCAAGAAGGAATCCGGCTGGGACGAGCTGGAGAAGGAAGTTCGCGATGTTCAGCACGACGTCAAGGACGCCGTGAAGCAGGGCGATGTCTCCGCGGAATTGCGCGAGGCGAAAAAATCCGTGCAGGACAGCGCGGAAAAGTTTGACAAGGACACGAAATCGAACTGAGGGAGGACACAAACATGCGTCTGGGAACCACGGAAATCATCCTGATTGTCGTATTGGCGCTGGTGCTGTTCGGCGGCGGCAAGCTGGCGGGCGTCGGCAAGGCGCTGGGCAAGAGCATCAAGGACTTCAAGAATGAAGTGAAGGACGACAAGGCGGAGGAAAAGTCCAAAGAGGACAAAAAGGACGAAACATGAAGCAGAAGCAGACGACCCCTGCCGAGGAGACGGAAGACAAGCGCCCGAATGAGACGCCCGACGGGGACTCATCCGACGGAGAGTCCTCTGATGGCGAATCCTCCGATGGCCTGAAGGAAGCGGGCGAATCCATGCTGTCGCACCTGATGGCGCTGCGCAAAGTGCTGCTCATATCCGCCGCGGCGGTGCTGATCGGCTTCGTCCTCGTCTTTTATCTGGCGATTGACCCGCTGATGGCGCAGATTCTCGCCCCCATTCAGGCGCGCGGGATTCAGGTGATTTTCACCACCATGTCCGAGGCGCTGGTGACGAAGTTCAAGGTGGCGCTGCTGGCGGGCATGATTATCGCCAGTCCCGTTGTCATCTGGGAGATTTGGGGATTCATCAAACCCGCGCTGTACCCGCAGGAGAAGCGGAAGTTCCGCCTGCTGTTCGTGCTGGCGCTGCTGCTGTTCCTGACGGGCGTTGTGTTCTGCTATTTCGCCGTGTATTCTCTGGCGGTGGATTTCTTCCTCGTTGCGGGCGATTCGCTGGCGACGCCGATGCTGTCCATTGACAAGTACGTCAGCTTCCTGTTCGGCTTCCTCGTGCCGTTCGGGGTTGCGTTCCAGCTGCCGGTGGTGCTGTACCTGACGACGCGCGTTGGGCTGACGACGCCCGACATGCTCCGCAGCAAGCGGAAGTATGTCATTCTGGCGATTTTCGTCCTCGCGGCGATTTTGACGCCCCCAGATGTGGTGTCGCAGGTGGCGCTGGGCCTGCCGATGTGCGGGCTGTATGAAATCGGCATACTGGTCAGCCGCTGCACGAAGGCAAGGGAGCGGGCATAAGGGGATGAAATGCGCTGCGCATGGCTGATGCCGCAGCGCTTTTTGCGTGGGGGCGGATGAGGTCGTTCCCCCCGAAATTCAAAAAATTTTAACACCTTTTCCGGCGGATTTGCTTGTCATTCGCGCTGACTTGCGCTATAATAAGGAAAGTACCCCCTCAATGAAATGTATAGAGATGGGAGAGAATAAGTTTATGCAGAAAAAGGCTCTGCTGGCACTGCTGCTGGTGCTCACGATGATTCTCAGCGGCTGCTCGCTGATTGTCAAGGACGAAGCGGTCGATGCCGCGCGTGTGGTCATCCGCGTGGGTGATGATACCTATACCAAGGCACAGGTGCAGGCGCAGATTCAGAATCAGGTCAACTATATGACCGCCCTGTATTCCAGGTACGGCCTGTCTTTCGACAGCACCAATGCGGACGTGATGAGCAGCCTCACCGACAACGTGCTTAACAGCCTTGTCGAGCGTTCTGTGCTGCTGGCAAAGGCGAAGGAGCTGGGGCTTGACCAGCTGACGGACGAAGAAAAGACGAAGATTGAAGAGAATACCGCGTCTCAGCTGGATTCTCTGCGCAAGAGCGCGGCGACCGAGTTCTCCCTTGACCTCGAAACGCAGCTGGAGGAAATCAACGCCAAGCTGGATGAAATCGGCTACACGGAGGAAGTTGTCCGCAAGAGCGTGACCGAATCCCTGCTCATCACCAAGGCGGAAGATTACGCGGTGAAGGACGTGACCGTGACGGAGGACGAAATCGTCGCGGACTTCAACAGCAAGGTTGAAGCGGCAAAGACCTCCTACGAATCCGACCTGTCCGCGTATGGCAAGGCGGTGCTCAACGGCACGACGGTCTACTATCGCCCGGCGGGCTACCGCAACGTCAAGCAGATTCTGATTAAGTACAGCGACGAAGATTCCGCGCTGGTGTCCAACATCCAGACCGCGCTGGACAACGTGATTACCGAGCAGAACAACGCCGCCAACGTGATGGCGAAGCTGGGCGTGGCGAACATGGACGAGCTGGCGAATCAGGTCACTGTGACGCTCAAGCCCGCCACCGAAACGCCCACTGCGACCGTGGAGGTTGAAAGCTCCGTGTCCGCGTTCGAGGAAGGCCTCGACGAGACGGTGGCTGCGACGGCTGTGACGATTGCCGAAGCGAAGGCGAAGCGCGCGTTCCTTGAGCAGCAGCTGGCGGACGCGAAGGCGAAGGCGCTGGCGAACATCACCCCCGAAGCGGACGAAGTGCTGGCGGCGCTGGCGGAAGGTCAGGACTGGGACACGCTGGCGGAAGCCCACAACGACGACCCCGGCATGAAGGCGGGCGCGGTGAACGCGGCAATCGGCTATCCGGTCTGCGAGGGCTTCACGCAGTTTGACGCTGCCTTTGTCGAGGGCGCGATGGCGCTGCAAAAGGTCGGCGATTACTCCGACAAGATTGAAGGTAGCTACGGCTACTACATCATCCAGTACACCTCCGACGTGGTGGAAGGCGCGGTGGACATGGAGACGGTGCACGACACCATTTCCTCCTCCTTGCTGAGCAGCAAGCAGAGCACCGTGCGCGACGAAGTGGTGGCGCAGTGGGTGAAGGATGCCAACGCCACGATTAACAAGGACATCCTGAACGACTAATTCCCAATACAGCAAAATCCCCCGATTCGCGTAGAGTCGGGGGATTTTTGTGGGTTCTTCACGGAATCTTGGGGGGCAAACAAGGGCTTAGGCGAAGCGCCAAAAAAAGCCGCACGCGGAAGGAGCATGAAAGCGCGACCAACTCAATCGCGAAAAGGGGTCAAGGGGGGACTTCGTCCCTTTTCGTCTGCCCCTTGCAGGGTCAAGGGACAGCGTCCCTTGTGGGGTTTGGGGCAACGCCCCAACTGTTTTTCGGGCGTTCAATTTCAAGGAAGCCGCCAACAAAGGCGCAGGCAGCGAAGCGTCCCTGCCAGTAACTTTGCGCGTCCGCAGGAGCGCCCCCAAGCTGCTTTTCCCCCAAGATTCCGTGAAGAACCATTTTGTGGACTTGATGCGTCAGTTGTTGAGGAACTCCACCGTCACGTTTCCGCCGCTGAGGGTTACCCGCACGCCGATTTCCGCCTGCTGCGTCTGCACAATCTGTGCGCCGGCGCTCGATAGCACACGCAGCACCCTTTTCGCGGGGGATTCCGGCAGAATCACGCTGCTTGTGCTGATGACCGCCACTTTCGGCTGCACCGCCGCCACCAGCGCCGCTGAGGTTGCATCGTCGCGCCCATGATGCCCCACCTTCAGCACCTCGCACGATGGAATCACCCCTGCTGCCAGCAGGTCGTTCTCCTCGTCGTACTCCATGTCCCCGGTCAGCAGCATTTTGCCGCCGCCGCCCGATGCAACCAGCACCAGCGAATTGTCGTTCTCGCTCTCCTCGCGCTCCTGAATCGGGCCAATGACCGTCAGCAGCCCATCAGAGAGCGTGTCGCCCGGCTGAAGCAGGGTGATTTCCTCGCCGCGTATCGCCGCCGCCTTCACCACGGGATGCTTCTTCCACTTCTCCTTCTCCCACGCCCAGGACGCGTACCATCCGTCGATGGCAATGTCGCTTTCGGCAAGCTGCTTTGCGCCGCCGTAGTGATCCTTGTCCATGTGCGTCACAATCACGCCGGTCAGGTGCGTTATGCCGAGGGCTTCCAGCGCGCGGGACAAATCCGCCCAGCTGTCCTCCGTTCCGGTGTCGATGAGGTAAGCCGTGTCGCCCGATGTGAGCAGCAGCGCATCCGCCTTGCCGACGTTGAACGCCACGAGCGTCAGCTTATCATCCGTCTCCGCCGCATCCGGCGCGGCGCAGGATGTCATTGTCAGCAGCAGCATCAGCGCCAGCAGGGCGGCAAGCAATCGTTTCATCAGGAAACCTCCTGTCCAAAGAATTTTGGGGCGAAGAAGGGATTCGACAAAGGAAGGGCGAAATCCTTCACGGGGGATTTTCCCGTTCCCTCCAAGCAACAATCAAAACCAAGTATGAATAATACTATTTCCGGATTCACCTGCGCCATCTGCTTGCGCCTTTTCCCCTCTGGCGTCCGCTCATTCCACTTAGCGTAGCGCTGCTACGCTGCGTTTCATTCGCGTTAGCCAGAGTGAAAAATTCGCGGCGCATCTTGGCGCATTTTCGTCCGGAAATAGTATAAAAGAGGAATTATGCAAAACGACGAAGTTTGGATGCGCCTTGCGCTCCAAGAAGCCCGCCTTGCCGCGGCAGAGGGCGAAATTCCCGTTGGGGCGGTGCTTGTCCGCGATGGACAGGAAATCTGCCGCGCCCATAACCTGCGCGAAAATCAGCATGACCCAACTGCGCACGCTGAAATCCTCTGTATGCGCAGGGGTGCGGAGAAACTCGGCACATGGCGGCTGCGCGGCTGCACGCTCTACGTCACCCTTGAACCCTGCCCGATGTGCGCGGGCGCAATGGTGATGAGCCAGCTCAGCGCCTGCGTCTACGGGGCGGCGGACGCCCGGCAGGGGTGCTGCGGCAGCGTGTACGATTTGCCGGGGGATGCGGCGCTATCCGGCGTTACCGCTTGGCGCGCGGGCGTGCTGGCGGATGAATGCGCTGAAGTCATGCGCGATTTCTTCGCAAAAAAGCGTATAAATCCATAACATTCAGTCGAAAGCGGAATACAGTTTCGCCCCGGACTTCCCCCCGATGCGGGAGAGGTTCGGGGCGAATATTGTCGCTTATACTATTTCCAGATAAGAATGCGCCAAGATGCGCCGCGAATTTTTCATTCTGGCTAACGTGAATGAAACGCAGCGTAGCAGCGCTACGCTAAGTGGAATGAGCGGACGCCAGAATGGAAAAGGCGCAAGCAGATGGCGCAGGTGAATCTGGAAATAGTATTAGTTCGCCTTCACTTCGCTGGTAATCTTGCTGGTCGCGCTGCCGGTGGTGTTGCCCGTGCCTTCCGCCCAGACGTATATCGAGTACCCAATGTCGTCCGCCTGCACGGTGTAGGTGGCGCCGTAGGACAGAACCTTGCTATCATCGCGATACCAAGTGATGGTCGCGGTCGCGCCATAGGGGGCGACACTTGCCACAAGCGTCTGCCCGACGATGGGATTCAGGCTGTTCAGCGTCACGCTGTCGATGCGGTAACTCGCGCCCGCCGTCACCTGCTGCGTGTAGGGGCTGGTGACGTTGCCGCTCGTGCTGCCCGTGCCCTGTGCCCAAGCGTAGATGCGATGCCCCACGTCCGTCGCGGTGACGGTGTAGGTCATGCCCGTGCCGAGGTAGACGTTGTCGTCACGGTACCAGAGGATGGTGGCGGTTGCGTTCGCGGGGGCAATGGTCGCCGTCAGCACCGTGCCGACGGTCGGGGAGTAGTTGTAGAGGGTCACGCTGCTCAGCACGACGGACGGGGTTGCGCCGGCGGTCACGGTGTCCGTGTAGGCGCTGGTCGCCGTGCCGGTGGTGCTGTTGGTGCCCTCGGCGTAGGCGAAGATGCGGCGGCCGAGCGCGTTGGGCTGCACGGTGTAGCTGCTGCCGTAGCCCAGATAGGTGCCATTGTCGAGATACCAGTAGATATTCGCGGTCGCGCCGGACGGAGCAATCGTCGCGGTCAGGGTCGTGCCGACGACGGCATTGGTGGTGTTCAGGGTGAGGGCCTTGAGCTGATAGACGGTGCCGACTGTGCCGTTGCCCTGCACAGCCGCCCAGCCGCTGACGACAGAGCCGGTTGTGCCGTTCTTGCCGGTCACGCGGACGCGGATGCGGCGGCCTGTGTCGCTGGTCTTGACGGTGTAGGTGCTGCCAGTGCCAAGGCGCGCGCCCGCGTCGTTCAGCCATTCATAGGAGACGTTAATGTTTGCCGGATTTGTGGTCACGGTCAGTGTTTCGCCGGGCCAGACCGTGTTCTTGTTCAGCGCTGCACTGCTGATGACCGTCGGCTGGGTGGTCGTCAGGAACTTGGTCATCATATAGCCGGTGTAGCCGTTGACGCGGATTCTGCACCACGTCTTGCCGTACTCCAGCACCGTCACCTGCGTGCCGACGCTGTAGGTGCTGATGACGCTGTAATTCGTGCCCGCGCCCGTGCGCATCCGAACCGGCTTGCCGTTGCTGGCGGTCACATACGCGGTGTACGAGCTGGACGGCGTGGACGGGGTGATGTTCGTTACCGACAGGAACTTCGACATTATATAGCCCGTGCGCGTGCCAACGCGAATTTTGCTCCAGTCCGCGCCGCTGATGAGCACCTTTACCTGCGTGCCCACGCTGTAGGATGCGACGACGCCGTAGTCGGTGGACGGGCCGGAGCGCATCCGGACGGGCTTGCCGTTCGCCGCGTAGATATACGCCGTACTTTCGGTGGTGGTCGAGCCGCTGCTGCTGCCCGTCACGGTCAGGTAGTTGCTGTTCATAAAGCCGTAATGTCCATCCGGCGTGAGGACATAGTACCATTCGCCGGATGTGCCGATGATGGTCACCTGCGTGCCGGTGAAGTAGGCGGAAATCGTTTCGGAGGATGCGGAAGCCTCCGCGCGCAGCCGCAGCCATCCGCCCTTAACGACTGCCGTCGCGTAATTCTCCGCACTCGCGGGGATGATAAGCATCGTGATGGCAATCAGCATTGCCAGAACCAATGATAAGAAGCGTTTCATAATGAAATCCCTCCATTCGGGCGGTCGGCTGAGCCTTCCGCTCCCTCCGTTTTCCTTTACACCCATAGAACGGCTGACGGATGGATTTTGTTCCCGGTGGAAAAAAATTTTCGCGGGAAGTTTGCACGCCCTGTGACAGATTGCGCAGATTCTTGACTTCTCCCCCATAAATGCGCTATAATGGGTGGGAATGTGTCAAGAAAGGAAGACCATGATGATTCGCCTGAACAACGATTACTCCGAGGGCTGCCACCCTTCGATTCTCCTGCGCCTGAATGAAATGAACCTCGAACAGAATCCCGGCTACGGCACGGACACCCACTGCGCCGAAGCCGCTGACGCCGTGCGCAAGGCGTTTGCCTGCCCGGATGCGGACGTGCATTTCCTCGTCGGCGGCACGCAGGCGAACATGACCGTGATTGCCGCGGCGCTTCGCCCGTATGAAGCCGTCCTCTGCGCTGACACGGGTCATATCAACGTCCACGAAACGGGCGCGGTGGAAGGCACGGGGCATAAGTGCATCGCGCTCCAAAGCCGCGACGGGCGCATCAGCGCGAGCCAAATCAGCGTGGCGGCGGCAATGCTGGATGACAATGAGCATGTCGCGAAGCCTGCAATGGTCTACATCTCCATGTCCACCGAGCTGGGCACGGTCTACAACCGCGCGCAGCTGCGTGATATTTACCTGACCTGCCAGAAACTGGGGCTGTACCTTTTCATCGACGGCGCGCGGCTGGGCTATGCGCTTGCTGCCCCGACCGGTGACCTGACCGCGGCGGATATCGCCGAGATGTGCGACGTGTTCACCGTCGGCGGCACGAAGATGGGCGCGCTCTTTGGCGAAGCGATTGTCATCAACCATCCGGCGCTGAAGAAGCATTTCCGCCACATGATGAAGCATCAGGGCGGCCTGCTGGCAAAGGGCTGGCTGCTGGGCGTGCAGTTCAGCGCGCTGATGGCGGACGGGCTGTACTTCCAGCTGGGGCAGAAGGCGGTCAAGCAGGCGATGCGCATTCGCACCGCGCTGCTGGAAAAGGGGATTCCGCTGCATGTCGATTCCCCGACGAACCAGCTCTTCCCGATTTTCTCCGATGAGCAGGTGGAGGCGCTGGAGGAGGATTTCGCGCTGGAGTTTCAGGAGCGTGTGGACGAGAGCCATGTCGTGCTGCGCGTGTGCACCTCGTGGGCGACGCCGGAGCGGAATGTGACGGCGTTTATCGAGAAAATCAACAAGCTGTAAGCAGCAAAAAAGGGGTTTTCATGGAAAGTTTGGGGAGCAAACAAGGGCTTAGGCGAAGCGCCAAAAAGCTGCACGCGGAAGGAGCATGAAAGCGCGACCAACTCAATCGCGAAAAAGGGTCAAGGGACAATGTCCCTTGCAGGGTGCAGGGACAGCGTCCCTGCTGGGGTTTGGGGCAACGCCCCAACTGTTCCGCGTCCGACCAATCCCAAGGAAGCCGCCTGCAAAGGCGCAGGCAGCGAAGCGTCCCTGCCAGTAACTTTGCGCTCCCGCAGGAGCGCCCCCAAGCTGCTCTTCCCCCAAGATTCCGTAAAGAACAAAAAAGGTCGTTCCCACCATGAGGAGCGACCTTTTGCTTTACTTTTTACTTTTTCCGCTTTTTCTGCTTGCTGCCCTTGCTCTCCATCCGCTGCTCCACCTTCGACTTCTCCGGGAAGTTCGCCGTCACCCATGCCTGCACCTTCTCCATCTCCGGGACGCCGCGGAAGTAGTACGCCGTGCCCTTGACGCGAATGTGGCAGACGTGCAGGCGCTTTTCAAGGCGCGACTGCTTCACCAGAATGTCCTGCGCGGATACGCCGCTGACCTCGTAGGTGTTCGTGCGCCCCAAATTCGCCACAATCCGCGCGCCGTGCAGGGTCGTCGCGGGCTGGAAGGTGTAGCTGCCCAGATAGCTGGGAATGTAGAACGCCATTGTCAAGCTGCACGCCGCAATCATCAGCCCCAGAATCATCAGGGTGAAGGAGGGCGGCAGGAGCAGCAGGCTGATTGCAAGCACGGGCAGCACGGACAGCGCAACCGGGGCGCACGCGGTCAAAATCACGGCGGATTTTTTCGTCCGCAGCTCCATTTTTTCACGCATCAGGCGTTTTTCTCCCCATCATTTCGTTCGTCCGACGAATCAGAATGTCGGCGATTTTCCGCGCACAGTCGGGGTCAATCTTCTCGTGCTGCTTGGCAATCATTTCGGCGCGCTTTTCCGGGTGACACAGCAAATCCGCCACTTTCGCAGTCAGCTCGTCGTCCGTGTGCGCCCAGAGCGCCAGCGCGTTGTCCTCCATGAAGCGGGCGTTTTCCGTTTCGCACCCCGCAATCGGGTGCGCGACGACAATCGCCGTGCCGATGGTCATTGCCTCGGTGGAGGTCAGCCCGCCGGATTTCGTGACCAGCACATCCGCGGCGGCAATCAGGGGCGTCAGTGGCGTCACCTGCGCGCGCAGGGACACGCGCGGGTCGCTGCCGTAGGCTTCGGTCGCCCGGCGCAGCGCATCCATGTTCGAGCCGCAGACGACGGTCAGATGGCCGTTTTCGCCCAGCACAGGCAGAATCCGCGCAATCATCTCCGGCAGATTGCCCGCGCCCATGCTGCCGCCGACAAGGACGACTTCGGGGCGCTCCGGGTCAAGCCCGACGGCTTCCTTCGCGGCGCGCTTGTCCGTGCAGGGGCGGCAGGAGAGGGACACCGGAATGCCTGTGAATTCATAAGCACTTTTGGGCAGCGCCAGCCGCCTGGCGGAGGGCATCGCCGCCTTGCAGGTGAACATCACGTCGCACTCGATGTCCTCAATGAAGGGATGAATCGTGTAGTCGGTCATGACCATGGCGAACAAGCCGTTCCACAGGTCGTGGCGGCGGAGGTAGGTGACGCTCTGCCCGCCGAACATGTGGGTGCAGACAATCAAATCCGGCGCGTAATCGGTCAGCAGCTGCTCCATCTTGCGCGCGTAGGCGGCGTTGAAGAGGTAGACGGGGGACTTGATGCGCGGCGTGCTGATGGCCTTGGCGAAGCGGTACAGCCGCCCGAAGGCATCTGGCGCCGCCTGTACAAATTTGACGTAGACGTTCGACACGGTGGCGGACAGCTTCTGCCCGCCGAATGCCACGCAATCCTCAAATCGGCATTCCACGCCGCGCTCCGTCAGCGCTTCCATCACCGCGTGCGCCGCCGTGTTGTGTCCGCCGCCGGTGGCTGTGGAGAGTATGAGTGCCTTCAATTAGTCCTCCTGCCCGGCGGCATTTTCCGCCAGCATTTCGTCAATGATTTTGCAGGTCATGCGGATGATTTTTGCGCAGGGGCGGCTGCTGTAATACGCGTTTGTCCGCGCATCCGGGGTGGGGGATTCCGGCTTCTTCTCGCGCCCTAACAGCTCCGCGCAGCAGATGCTGCCGTTTCGGGCGATGAACGCCCGGTAGACGCGCTGCACCCGCGCGTACGTCTGCGGGCGGTGCTCCGGCTTCGCGCCGTCTGCTCCTTCCAGCGCGGCGCAGAGCATTACCGCCGAGGAAAACGCGCCGCAGTTGTCGCGCAGCCGCCCGATGCCGCCGCCCAGCCCGCAGGCGACCCGCGCCGCCTGCTCCTGCGTCAGCCCTGCAATGTCCGCATAGGTCATCAGCACCGCCTGAGCGCAGTTCACCCCGGATGCAAACAGGCGAACCGCCGTCTTTTCTCGTTCTGAAATCGCCATTTTATTGTGCCGTAATGATTTTCAGCGTGTCGCGCAGTTTGTCGTAGACGTTTGTCTTGTAGGTGTCGGTGTACCCTGCCGGGTAGGTGAGGTGGATGGTGTAGAGCACGTTATTCTTGTAAACCGCCGCGATGCGCCCCGCGATTTGCAGATTGCCATCCAGCGTGGCGGTGTAATTGGCGTATACGCCCGTTGCGCCGAGGAAAAGCCCCTTGCGCGTCGCCGTGTTTGACGGGCTGAACTTGGGGTAATTCGCGTTGCGGAGGTTTGTCAGCATGGACTTGACTTCCGTCGTCAGCGAATCGGTCGTGTACTCAATGCTCGTGCTGTTTGCGCGGATGACGAGGGTCGCCGCGTAGCCCGTCGCCCAGTCAGGACTTTGGATTTTGTAGCTGTTCGCCTCGGACGTATCCACCACCCAGCCAGCCGGGCCTTCAAACGTCAGATTCAGGTTCGACGCGGTGTAGGTCTGGTAGGTGAAGGACAGCGCCGGCAGGGGCGTGGGGGTCGGCTTGTCAATGGGGTCAATCACGACGGGCGTCGCGCCGGAATACTGCCCGGAAATGACCGGAATGGGCGTATTCGTGGGGGGAGGCGTGACGAGCGTCGGCAGATGAATTTCCTCCGGCGTGCTGGCAGCGTCGCCCGTGTAGTCGTCCTCCTCGGACGCGGGGTCGTAATCCGCCGGAAGGCTGCTGCCGGCGGTATTCGTGCTGGGGGTGTTTGCCGCCCCCTGTGTATTGACGTTATACTGCGTCTTCGGTTCAGATGCGCAGCCCGCCAGCAGAACGAGGCACGCGCTCAGCAGAAGCACTGTCCGAAAGCCCTTTTTCATCGTGATTCCCTCCTTATGGTTGTTATCCTAGCCTTAATTCAAAAACGATTGAAACACCCGTTTTCTTGCAAAAGAATGCGGATGACGTCATTCCGCCCCATCAATCTCCTGATACTTCGGGTGATAGATCCGCCGGTCAAGGCTCCAGACCTTCTCCGAGAACGCACCCTCCGGCACGCGCGAGAGAATCCCCTGCATTTCGTTCATCTTCGCGTCCAAATCGTCGATGCGCGCGAGCACCTCCGCTTCGGGGAACATCGGCGCCTTCGGGCTGCCGTATTCCGGGATGCTGTGATGCGAGAGCACCATGTGCTCCAGCAGCAGCACAATTTCCCCGGATACGCCCACGTTCTTCGCCGCTTCCTCAATCCGCGCCACGCCGCGCACCAAATGCCCAATCAGCAGCCCGTCCGCGGAATAATCGCTCACGCTGCCCGTTTCGTCGCTGATCATTTCCGTCGTCTTGCACAGGTCGTGCAGGATAACGCCCGCGTAGAGCAGCTCCGCGTTCAGGAACGGGTACGCCGCCACGACGTGCCGCGCCAGATTCAGCATACTCGTCGTGTGGTGGAGCAGACCGGAGCGTTCCGCGTGGTGCAGCCGCTGCGCCGCCGGGAACCATTCCAGCTTGTCGCCCGTCAGCCGAAGCATCTCGCGCACGATTTCCTTCAGTCCCTCGGACTGGAAGGTATCAATCGTGTCCTCGATGTCCTTGCGCATCACTTCGGGCTTTTCGGGCGCACAGGCGACCAGCTGCGCCATGTCCACCTCGTCCTGCGGCAAGGCGGCACGCATCCGCTCAATGCGGAGCTGCTTGCGGCTGTTGTACTCCTGCACCAGCCCCTGCACTTTGATGACCGAGCCTTGCTTGGGCACGTCCATCAGCTGATTCCAGTCCCAGTATTTGCAGTTGATGTCGCCCGTTTTGTCCGCGAGGGTGAGGTCGAGGTACGAGCCGCCCTTCTTATCCGTCCGCGCATCCGCAGAGCGAACGAGCAGAAACCCGACGAAGCGGGCGTTGGTTTCCAGCTGATTGACTGTCATGGGTGATTTTCCTCCGATGGATGAAAATGGTTGAGGATTTTGGAACCCTCATAGTCGTTAGTAGTCGGATTTTCAGGTTCACAAACTAAATAACTTGCGATAAAAAACAAGTATGCAGAAGTGGACTGCCGAAGGAGTCCAGAGGGCGATCGGAAAGCCCTCTGGTACTATGCCAAAGCACTGTTTGGAAAGAGAAAACAGCTTGGCATAGCAAGATGCAGCAAGCATCAAAACGGCGCATCCCCGCCGTTCTCTCCCCCCATCGCCGAGGGCGGCAAATCCGTGTACGTCGTGTATTCGCTCAGCCACGCGACCTTCACCGTGCCCAGCGGGCCGTTTCTCTGCTTCGCAATGATGATTTCACCCACGTTCTTGTCCGCCGTTTCGGGGTCGTAGTAGCCCTCGCGGTGGATGAACATGACGACGTCCGCGTCCTGCTCGATGGAGCCGGAGTCGCGCAGGTCGGACAGCGCGGGACGCTTGTTGTCGCGCGTCGTCGATGCACGGGAGAGCTGTGCGCAGGCAATCAGTGGCACTTTCAGCTCCAAAGCAATCGCCTTCAGCTGGCGGCTGATTTCGCTCACCTCCAGCTGGCGGTTCTCGGTCTTGCCGTCGGCGTGCATAAGACCCAGATAGTCTACGATGATGAGGTCAAGCCCCTTGTCCATCATCAGGCGGCGGCAGCGCGAACGGAGCTGCGTTGGCGTGATGCCCGCCGTATCGTCAATGTAAACAGGGGAGTTCGACATAGGGCCGATGGATTTCGCCAGCTTTATCCAGTCCTCTTCACGCAGGGTGCCTTGGCGGACGCTCTGCATGTTGACGCGCGCGTCGGAGCAGAGCATACGCAGGGCAATCTGCTCGCGCGGCATTTCCAGCGAGAACACGGCGACGCTTTTGTTCGCGTAGAGTGCGGCGTGGGTGGCGATGTTCATCGCGAAGGACGTTTTGCCCATGGACGGACGCGCGCCGATGATGATGAGTTCGCCGCCGTGCAGACCGGTGAGCATGTTGTCCAGCAGGGTGAAGCCGGTCGGCACGCCGGAGACGCGCCCCTTGAGCTTCGCCAGTTCCTCGATGTTGGCGTAGGTGTTGTACAGCACGTCGCGGACGTGGACGAGGCTCTCGCCGGATGCGCGGTTCATCACGATGTCGAAAATCGCCTTTTCCGCGTGTCCGAGCGTCTCCTGCAGGGGATTCTGCTGGCTGTAACACTCCTGCGAAATCTCCTGCGATGCCTTGATGAGCTTGCGCAGGGTGGACTTTTCGGCTACCAAGGTGATGTACGCCTTGACGTTCGCGGTCGTCGGCACGAAGCTCATCAGCCGCATGAGGTACTCCGTGCCGCCGATGCCTTCCAGCGTCCCACGGCGGGTCAGCTCCGCATCGACGGTCACGAGGTCAATTGGGCGCTGCTGATGGTGCAGGGCAACCATCGCCTCGAAGATTTCGCGGTGCGCCGGCTGATAGAAATCGTCGGTGGACAAGGCTTCCGCCGCCTGCAGCACCGCGTTTTCATCCTGCATCATCGCGCCCAGCACGGACTGCTCCGCTTCGACGCTATTGGGCGGCGTCACGCCACGAAATTCTGACATAACTTCTCCGCCAGAGGGGGTGAAGCAGCCCTCTGGATGGCTTCGCAGTCCTTTCCTTTGAAACTGGTCTTTTTTGCGGCAACCAGAGGGCTTTGCGGTCGCCCTCTGGACTCCTTCGCCCTGCACTCCCATGTTACTTGACTTGTATCGAAACTGATTTAGTTTGTGTACTGTTCGTACCTTCCAAGCAACAATACAGCACTGTAACATGGGAGGGCACGCGCCGAAGGGGTGGAGGGGGCGATCGGAAAGCCCCCTCCTCGCCTCCGCAGAGGCGAAACCCCTGCTGCAAACAAAATCCAATACAATAGGAAACAATCCTTCCAGCAGGGGGGCAGCCCCCCGGCGGTGACTGCCTTACTTCACCGCCGCCGCTTCCACATGCACAACCATCTTCGCGGAGATGTCCTTGTAGAGGCGCACCTCAATCTCCACATCGCCGACGGCGCGGATGTTCTCGCACTTGATGTCGCGCTTGTCCACCGCAACGCCGTGCTGCGCCTTCAGCTGCTCGGAAACTTCCGCGCTCGTAATCGAGCCGTACAGCCGCCCCTGCGCGCCGCACTTCACCGACATGCTGATGACCTTGCCGCGCAGGGCGTCCGCCTGTGCCGTCGCGTCGGCACGGCGCTGGGCTTCGCGTTCGGCTTCCGCTTTGCGCATCTTCTCGACACCCTTCATCGCGCCGGGAGTCGCTTCCACCGCCAGCTTCTTGGGGAACAGGAAGTTGCGCGCGTAGCCATCCGCCGCATTCACAATCTGATCCTTCTTGCCGACACCCTTCACATCTTCCAGCAAAATAACCTTCATAATCTGTATCCTCCTTAAATCTTAAAAATCAGAAAAATCATCGTCTTTTCGATGGCGGTCGTCGCGCAGTCCGCGCGGGTCGCGGATTTGGTCGACGCAGCCCGCGAACATCGGCAGAATCGGCACGAACAGCACCATCAGGATGGTTAGGAACCAGCGGCGGCCGCGCGTTGCACCCGCGCGTAGCATGGCGAAATTCTGCGCCGAAACGCCCTGCACCGCGAAGCTCCAGAACGCCACACTGCCCAGCAGCGAAGCCGCCAGCGCAACTGTCGCGTTCGTTGTAAACAGCTGCGCCGCACTCAGAAGCAGCAGCACCGCCATGCTGATGCCCAGCGGGGTGGGCATGAACCAGCGGTCGGCGGTCGGCGTGTCCTCCGCATCGGGAAATTTGCGCCAGCACAGCAGCATCCCCAGCGAAAACGCCATGATTCCTTTGACCAGCAGGTCAGGCATGATGGATGGCAGCGTTCTCTCAATCGTTGCGCGCAGACTCCATTCCAGCTGCTGCAGCACATCCTCGGAAAGCCACGGCAGCACGTTTCCGCCCGTCAGCGCCGCGAGACTTTCCAGCGCCGCCGTGCGTTTTGCATCCAGCGCCGCCAGCCCGGACACATACGCGGAATACAGCACCTGCGGGCGCGTCCGCGCGTTCATCATGACACGCAGGATGTCATAGGACAAGCCCTCATACAGGTCGCCATACGCCTGATAGCGCTGAAGGAGCATTATCAGCAGCGCAACGACGGCGGCGAAGCAAATCACCGCCCAATACATTGCCATGCGCGATTTGCGGAAGGCGCCGGGCGGCAGGAACAGCATCAGCGCGCCGCCGAAGAGCCAGACGCAGGCGGACGGAATGAGCAGCTTCGGCAGGAGGAGCAGCAGAGAGGAAAATGCGCCGATGACGAGCAGCGGGATGCTGATGCAGAGCAATGTCTGGCAGATTGGCGCGTTGCGGGTCGGCAGGGGCAGCTCCCCCGTGAGGGAGAGCAGCGAAAAGGGCATGAACAGCAGCAGAAGCACCGCCAGCGGCACGCTGCGCAGGCTGAATGTCAAAGCGAATACGATACAAGCGCCCATCATGTACCAATCGGGCCTGCCGACTTTGGCTTTGCCGTACATGCTGTCCTCACCTCCTTGTGTAGGCTCATCCATCTTCCTATTGTACAGCACAATCGCCAAAAAAGCAAGCCGGGGAGGCGCGGATGCACGAAAAAAGGAAGCGCCCGTCGCAGTCGCTTCCTTTATATATGCTGATTTTTTATTTGCCGCGCACAAGTGACTCGCGCTTTGCCAGCTCAGCCACCAGCGCTGCCGGCAGCAAATCCCGATGCGGCTCTTCCTGCGGCACAGCCCCGCGATAGACCGCCAACCTCCGCTGCGTCACCGTGTCCCAGCTGTGCAAATGGCAGATGTAATCCGGCGTTTCCGCCTTGTACTTTGCCACCTTCGCCGGATTCGCCAGCAAATCCGCCAGCTTTGCGCGTAAATCGTCGATATCGCCGCGGCGGAAGGTCACGCCGTGCTCCTGAACGACGGAGGCGCACTCGTCGATGTCGCTTGTCAGCACGCAGCAGCCGTAGCTCATTGCCTCCATCAGCGAAAGGGGCATCCCCTCGACGTCGCTGGGCAGGACGTAGGTGTAAGCGTTGCTGTACAATTCCGCCAGCAGCTGCCCCTGCACAAAGCCGAGGAAGATCACGCGGTCGTCGTCCTTTGCCATTTCGCGCAGCTCGTCGAAATACTCCTGCGAGTCGGACGCGCCACCCGCAATGACCAGCTTCTTGTCCGTCGGCAGATGCTTGTACGCCTCAATCAGGTAGTGTTCGCCCTTTTCCGGCACGATGCGCCCCAGATAGAGAATGTAGTTGTCCTTTTCCAGCCCGTACTGGCGAATCAGCTCCGGCGCGCACGGCTGGTAGCTCGGCACGCCGTTGGGAATCAACAGCGTCTCGCGCCCATAGGTGTCCGCAAAATACTGCTTCATGCCGTGGCTCAGCACAATCAGCTCATCCGCGTGGCGAACCGCCATCTTTTCGCCCAACCTGATGCACTTGGACGCAATGCCGTTTTGCCATTTCGCGCGCGTCCAGTCCAGCCCGTGTACCGTCACGATGACGCGCTTGCCCATCAGCTTCGGCAGCCAGCAGAACAGCGCCGGGCCTTCCGCGTGCACATGCACCACGTCATAATTGCCCACCGCCGCGCAAAGGCAGCCGAAGAAACTTGCGGAAACCGCCGCCAGCCCCTTCTTCTGGATGGTCGGTACATACTTCAGGCTGATGCCGTTGAAATTTTCGGGCTGCGGCTGCTGCTTGTCGGTTCGGTTATAGCACGTCACGGAATGCCCCTGCGCCACCATGCGCTTGGCCAGTTCGCCCACCACAACCTCGATGCCGCCATCATGGGACGGTACGCGCTTATGTCCGACCATGGCAATTTTCATATACTTCCGAGCCATCCCTTGCAGCCTCCTTTGTTGCTTGAAATTTCCCATTATGAGGGGGGAGGGGAACCCCATCAGCAGCCCCGATGCGTTTCGTTGTACGTTTCGGTGTCATCTGATGCTCTAATCATACCACACACATGGGTTAATTGAAACGAAGTTACATCGGTTTTCCGAAATTCTTTCGATATTCCGCGTATTCCGAAAGTTTTTAGGAAAGATGGCGGCGGTTTTTCACAAAATGCCCTGTCCATTCGCGTCTGTTTTTAGCCGAAAACGATATACTTGCGGTTCAAAAAAACAGCGTTATTTTATGTGTAAGAAAACCGTGTAACAACGAAGAAAAACAGGTTACATAGTGCAATGGCATGACGCGCGAACGAAACCTGTCAATTTATCCGCTAAATTGCCATATTTATGCTGGTCACTCTTGACATGTTGATTTTTGTCAGGTATAATTTACATATGAACAGCATCGGTGCAGCGCCTCTGGTGGATGCTGTCCGCAGCAATGGGTGTAGCCGGACGAATGGGGGAGGAGAGAAACCATGAAAACGAGTTGGCTCAATGGAAGCAAACGAATCCTGTCAGCACTGCTGATTGCGGCGGCGCTGATGTTTGGCTGGACGCCGCTGGGGGAAGGGAAGGCGCTGGCGGCGACGGATAAGGGGAAACAGTTCGCACAGGCGGCGATGCTGTTTGCGAAGACGGAAGCGGCTTACGCACAGGAAATCTACAAAACAGCGGGTGCAAGCGATACGCCGTTTTTCACCAACACCTATTGGTGCGCGGCGTTTGTTTCGGTTATCGCACGTCAGCTTGGCATCAGCACAAGCGTCATTCCGGACTCGGCAGGTGCGGCGGATTTTGCGCCTGCAACGTCATCCTTCCACCCAATGCTGAATCCGTCGACGTATTCGGCGTACTCTGGGTATTCCAAATACCAGACGCGCTACAATACGGATGTGCTGACGTATGGTCACGGCCTCTATACACCGCAGGTCGGCGATATCGTGGTGCTGAATGAGTACACCTCCAAGGCGGGCACAGCCATCAAAACGGGCTGGCAGCATGTGGGCATCGTGACTTCTGTCAACACGAGCACGAAAAAGGTGAATTTCGTCAGCGGTAACTGGAGCGGTCTCCGCTGCTCGGAAAGCAAAAACTACAACTACGCAGCGGGCGTGCCCACGTCCTTCTCCAACTATACGCAGAATTATGGCATCCTTGGCTTCTTCCATCCGGATTGGAGCAAAGTTTCCAGCCTGAAGAGCGTGTCGGCAATCACGGGCATTTCGCTGTATTCGGACGCATATGGCACGATTTCGGACGGCACAACCATTCTGATGGCGCTTGATGAACAGCAGAAAATTACGCCTTCTGTCACGCCTTCCAACGCGATTTGGAATCCGCAGGGGGATATTTACCGCTTCTACGGTGCGAACAACAGCTATGGCGCAGCGTATGGCAGCCACAAAACCTCGTCTGTTGCAAAAGACAAAGACTTTACCGGACTTTACTGGGTGAGCAGTGCACCTGAAATCGTCAAGGTTGACCGCAACACGGGACTGTTGACGGCTGTTGGCAGTGGTACGGCGACCATCACGGTTTATGCAATTGCGGACGGCAAGCACACGCGTGCAACCGCTGTTAAGACGAGCTTCGACGTGTATGTAGACAGCAACCTTCCCGTCACGCGCGAATGGTATCCCTACGAAACGCAGAAGAGCATCGAACTGCGCACAACCCCGACGTACAGCAGCAACAACCTCTATGGAACGATTTTTGCAGGGACGGAATTGCAGATTGACCTGCTGCATGTGACCAAGGCAGTCGTGAACAGCAAGACGTACTGGTATGCGCCGGTGCAGCTGAACGATGATGAAGTGGTCTACTGCGACATCAGCGACCAGTCGGTGATTCGCCCGATGCGTGCGCCGAGCGGAAACGACTGGTGGAAGTATAAGGTTGTTTGGAAAAACGGCGTGAACATCCGGTCTTTCGCCAACTCTTATCCGACAACAAACATCGTCACAAAGATTCCGACGAATGATACGATTGAACTTGACCTCAACCACACTGTCACCGAGCCGAAGTTTGGCGACACATGGGCATTTGCGCGCTACAAGCAGGCCGATGGCACATACGTTTACGGCTGGTGCATTGAGAGCGACCCGGAATATACGCAGAGACAGGAACGCGTGGAACAGTTCTGGTATGGTTATGTTCCAAGTCAGGGCTGCGTGGTGTACGTTTACCAAGCGCAGGACATTGACAGCAACATTGTGGCGGCGTATACGGCGGACGACTATTTCCAGCTGGAATTTAACAACACATATCGCGATAACAGCGGTCACTTCTGGGCGGCTGCGGCAGACAATTTTGGCACAGAAATCGGGTACGTTGACCTGAATGATGAATATTCGTCCAGCGGATCAATCACGATGTATCCATCGGTTACGTTTATTTCTGCAACGGAACAGCATTATGCCGAGGTTAGGAGCGGAAGCAGAATCGTCGCAAAGGTTACGCCGTTCGATTCGGCAGCAACGGTATTTACGCTGACTGCGGGCGCAAAGTTCTGGCATGGTGAATTGTTCACTTACACGGATGCGGAAGGTCAGCAGTGGATTCCGATTTATGGTCAGCGCTACTTCGATGGAGGATACGAGTGCTGCGGCTGGATTAAAGCCGGCGAAGGCTATTTTGACGTGAGACAGGAAGCAGCGTATGTGCGGTCTTATTCAGTGAACGGGAAAACGTACAAACTCTATGATGGCCCGATGTCTTGGAGCGATGCGCTCAGCATGGCGGTTGACATGGGGGAAAGCAACGATGCTGTGAATCAGACGCTTGCAACGATTCGCAGTAATGCTGACACGGAAGCCGTGCGTGTCCTGCTGGGCAGCGGCAACATCGACTATGCATGGCTGGGGGCTTGTTCTTCGGATGGCTTGAACTGGACATGGTTCGATGGCTCCGAGATGAAGTACACCTATTGGATGCCGGAACATCCCTACGAATGGCCTGATAGTGCGCTGGTTGCCTATGTCAGCGGCGAATGGACACTCTTTGCAGATGCGCCGCAAATGGCGGTTCAGGGCTTCATCACCGAGCAGTTCACGGGCATCGGGCTGCCGCAGGTGAAGCTGCCCGCGTCGACGTTCTATGTAGATGACGAGGCGTTCGTGGGCAACAGCACGATTCAGTCGGTCGTTGCGCCGGATGGACTGCAGGTCATTGGCACGCGCGCCTTTGCGGACTGCGCGAACCTGAAGTGCATCACCCTGCCGGACTCCGTGTCCCACATCGCGGAAGATGCGTTCGAGAACACGCCGGATGTCGTCATCTTCGCCAGCGTCGGCAGCTACGCGTGGCAGTGGGCGGAGAAGCAGGGCATCCCGCACGGCACGCCGTACATCGAGTAAAATCAGTGGGCGCAGACTTCCCCAGCGGGCGGTCTGCGCCCGTTTTCGCGGAAAAAACTCCGGCTTCACGCAAAAAATCCGCCCAATCCCCCTTGACAAACCGCTTCCCCTGTGCTACAATATCCGTGTTTGAAGCAGAGGCTTGCCCGTCTCTCACCTTGCGCGGCGTATGCTGCCGGGTTCACAGGCTTTTTCCCTTTCAGGCGGATTGACCGCCGAAAAAGGCGCAAACTGCATGTCAGCGACGGGTGGAGTCACCCGCCGCTTTTTCTGTGGTATGGAACAGAAAACGCTGGCTTCAACGAAAATTGGGAGGTGTATGGACATAGCACTCGATCTGATGATCAATGAGGAAATCCGCGACCGGGAAGTCCGCCTGATTGACGAAAACGGCGAACAGCTCGGCGTCATGCCAACAGCCAAGGCGATGGAGCTGGCGGAAGAGCGCGGCCTCGACCTCGCCAAAATCCAGCCCACGGCAAAACCGCCGGTGTGCAAACTGCTGGACTATGACAAGTACCGCTACGAACAGTCGCGGCGCGAACGCGAAAACCGGAAGAATCAGCGGGTCGTCGAAACCAAGGAGGTTCAGCTGTCCGCCACCATCGAGGAGAACGACGTTCTCACGAAGGCGAAAATGGCGCAGAAGTTCCTTCAGGGTGGCGATAAGGTGAAGGTGTCCATCCGTTTCCGTGGCCGCCAGATCACCCATAGCGAAATCGGCATGCAGGTCATGCAGGACTTCGCGGCCCGCTGCGCCGAGGTCAGCTCGGTGGAGCGCCGTCCCATGATGGACGGCCGTCATATGATTATGATCCTGGCCCCCAAGGCGGCAAAGGCTTCCTTCGCTGAAAAGAAGGCCGCCCGCGAAAACGCCAAGGGGAATCAAGAACAGGAATAAAACGGCTATCGCAGCTTGCCTGCGCCCCGTTTTATCAGCATTGGAAGGAGGACTACACCATGCCTAAGCAGAAGTCTCACCGTGGTGCTGCCAAGCGCTTTTCCTTTACCAAGACCGGTATCGTGAAGCATAAGCAGATGAACGCCAACCATCAGGTTCGCCTCAAGACCACCAAGCGCACCCGTCACCTGCGCGCTGACGGCATTGTGGACAACGCGGCGGAAGCCAAGACCATCCACAAGCTGCTGCCCTACAAGTAATTAAGCCCATTCGCTGGCAAGGAGGATACTCACAATGGCACGTATTAAGAGATCTGTGAACGCTCTGAAGAAGCGCCGCAAGGTCATGAAGCTGGCTAAGGGCTACTGGGGTGCAAAGTCCAAGCAGTACCGCGCCGCGTCCGAACAGGTTGCTCGTTCCCTGCGCTATGCCTTCAAGGGCCGCAAGCTGCGCAAGCGTGATTTCCGCTCCCTGTGGATCACCCGTATCAACGCCGCTGCTCGCCTGAACGGCATGAGCTATTCCACGTTCATCAATGGCCTGAAGAAGCACAACATCACCGTCAACCGCAAGATTCTCGCGGATCTGGCTGTGAACGATGCAGCTGCTTTCACCAAGCTCGTGGAAATCGCCAAGGCGTAATTGTCGCCCAAGCGTTTCATAGCACAAATTCGTCCGATGTTGAAACCGTGTTTCAGCGCCGGACGTTTTTTTGCCCTTTTTTCGGGGCAGGGCACTCACAAATACAATGGTAGGATAGGTTTCTTTTTGTCCAGACTGGTCATCAGCACACGAACTAATACTATTTCCAGATTCAACTGCGCCATCTGCTTGCGCCTTTTTCGTTCTGGCGTCCGCTCACTCCATTTAGCGTAGCGCTGCTACGCTGCATTTCGTTCCCGTTAGCCAGAACGAAAAATTCGCCGCGCATCTTGGCGCATTTTCATTTGGAAATAGTATAAAAACTTTCGCGTGAAACCAATAAACATGGGAGGCGCCGAAGGAGTCCAGAGGGCGATCGGAAAGCCCTCTGGAATTGCGACAAAGACCAGTTTGGAAGAAAAGTCAACATTGTTGGAGAGATAGAGGAAGTAAGGAAAGCGAAAATGCTCAAAAAGTACATTACCGACCTGAAACACGAATTCTCCGGCTACAACGCCGGCAAACTCCTCAAGGACATCCTGAGCGGCATCACAGTGGCGGCGGTGGCGCTGCCGCTTGCCCTCGCATTCGGCGTGTCCTCCGGCGCGGACGCCGCCGCGGGGCTTGTCACCGCCATCATCGGCGGACTTGTCATCGGGCTGCTTGGCGGCGCGTCCTTCCAAATCAGCGGCCCGACCGGGGCCATGAGCGCCATCCTCATCGGCATCGTCGCCCAGTACGGCTTGCAGGGCGTGTTCGTCGCGTCGCTCGCGGCGGGCGTGATTATCCTGCTGGCGGGCATCTTCCGCCTCGGCAAGCTCGTCAACTTCATCCCGACCAGCGTCGTCGTGGGCTTCACCAGCGGTATCGCGATTATCATCGCCTTGGGGCAGGTGGACAACTTCTTCGGCACGCACTCCGTCGGCACAAGCGCGCTGGAAAAGCTGTGGAGCTACACCAGCGTCGGATTTACCCCCAACTGGCAGGCGGTCGCCATCGGTCTGCTGGTGGTGCTGTTCATGGTTTTCTGGCCGAAGAAGTTGAACGCGAAGGTGCCGGGGTCGCTGCTGGCGATTATTCTGGCGACCATCGTGACCGAAATCGCGGGTTTCGATTCGCTGGCGAAGGTGGGGGACATCCCGAAAAGCCTGATGCTGGACAACCGCCTGAACCTCGGCGCAGTCAACCTCGACATGCTCCAAAACCTCGTCAGCCCGATTGTCTCCATCGCCATGCTGGGCATGATTGAGTCGCTGCTGTGCGGCGCGAGCGCGTCCCGCATGAAGGACGAAGCCTTCGACGCGGATCGTGAGCTGATTGCGCAGGGCGTGGGCAACATCCTGCTGCCGTTTTTCGGCGGCGTGCCCGCAACGGCGGCGATTGCCCGCACGTCCGTCGCCATCAAGTCCGGCGAGCAGACCCGCGTGACCGGCGTTGTGCATTCGCTGGTGCTGCTGCTGGCGATGGTGCTGCTGGGCGGCGTGATGAGCCGCCTGCCGCTGAGCGCGCTGGCGGGTGTGCTGATGGTGACGGCGTGGCGCATGAACGAGTGGCATGGCATCAAGACGATTTTCAGCCGCAAGGTGTGGACGGGCGTCGCGCAGTTCCTGATTACGATGGTGTCCACCGTCGTCTTTGACCTGACCGTCGCCATCGTCATCGGCATTGTGACCGCGCTGCTGATGTTCGTCTGGAACGCCGCGCGCCTGACCATCGAAACCGAGCCGGTGGACAAGGTGCGGCTGGAACGCCTGCACCGCATGGGCAAGCCGGTGGATGAATCCCGCGCGAAAAGCATCCTCGTCAGCTATGTGAACGGTTCGCTGTTCTTCGCGAACTGCGCGGAATTGAAGCGGAAGCTGCTTGCGGTGGATTTTACCGGCTGTGAGCACCTGATTCTCTCCCTGCGCGGCGTGTCCGCGACCGACATCTCCGGCGTGCAGACGCTGATGGAGGTGTGCGCGCTGATTGCGCAGAAGGGCGTGACCGTCTCGATTTGCGGCGTGCATGAGAACGTCGCGGGCTTCTTCCAGAAAGTCGGTCTGACCGACCAGCTGGGTGCGGCGGCGTTCTACCCGAACGCCTCCGAAGCGGTGATTGACACGCTGGCGCAGGAACAGGCGGGGGCGTGAGCAAAGAAACGCCTTGCGGGCTGAAATTCCGATGTTTGGGAAAAAGCAGCGTCATCATAAAAAGCCTCGATAAAAATCAAGTAACATGGAAGTGCACTGCGAAGGGGTCAAGGGGGCGATCGCAAAGCCCCCTTGTCGCTCCCGCAGGAGCGAAATCCCCTGCGTTCGGGAAAGAGCGGCTATGGTCGCAAGACCAGCAACTTGGTCGCGCCCATTTGGCGCGACACAGCACAGTTGTTGGATAGAGCGGCTTGGGGGGCGCGTCTGAGGACGCGCGAAGTTACTGGCAGGGACGCTTCGCTGCCTGCACCTTTGTGGGCTGTTCCTTTTGAATTGGTTTGACGAGGAACAGTTGGGGCGTTGCCCCAAACCCCAGCAGGGGCGCCGCCCCTGCACCCTGCAAGGGGCATTGCCCCTTGACCCTTTTTGGCTGCCCGACTTGGTTGCTTTTCCATACAACAAATGCCCCGGCAGTTTTTCGCGCTGTCGGGGCATTTCCTTTTCCCTTATTCCTCCGGCTTTTCTACTCGAATAATCCGTTCAATCACCGGCTGATTCGCCTTGGCGACCGTCCCGTTGCGATCCGTCACCGGCGTATGCTCGCAAATCGCGTCCACAACCTCCATCCCACTGATGACCTTGCCGAACGCGGCGTACTGCCCGTCCAAATGCGGCGCATCCGCGTGCATGATGAAGAATTGGCTGCTGGCGCTGTCCATCGCGCTTGACCGCGCCATCGACAGGACACCGCGCGTGTGTTTTAGGTCGTTCTGCACGCCGTTGGCGCTGAATTCGCCCTTAATCCGCTGGCTTGAACCGCCCGTGCCGTTGCCGTTCGGGTCGCCGCCCTGAATCATGAAGCCGGAAATGATGCGGTGGAAGGTCAAGCCGTCGTAGAAGCCGCTGTCCACGAGGGAAAGGAAGTTCGCGACGGTGATGGGTGCGGTGTCGGCGTACAGCTCCGCGACAATCGTGCCGTAGTCCTTCACGTCGATTTGGACGTAGGATATGCCGGTCATGGGCGTGTCCGTCGGCGCGTCGGCGGCGGGGGAGTCCGCATTCTGGGCGGAACAGCCCGAAAAAATCAGCAGCAAAATCAGCAGAAGCGGCAAAATTTGTTTCATGTTAGTTCTCCTTTATAGGATGTAATCCATTGCCATCATCAGCGAAAATCCGACGGCGAACAGCACCGTGCCGACATTGGTGTGCGTGCCCTGCGCCATCTCCGGTACAAGCTCCTCGACGACGACGTAGAGCATCGCGCCCGCGGCGAAGGACAGCATCACGGGCATCATCGGGGCGAAAACCGCCGCCAGCCCGATGGTCAGCAGCGCGCCCAGCGGCTCAACCGCGCCGGAAAGCATCCCCAGCGTGAACGCCTTTACGCGGCTCATGCCCGCCTGACGCAGGGGCATGGCGACAATCGCGCCTTCGGGCACGTTTTGCAGGGCGATGCCGACGGCAAGGGCGAACGCGCTGGCGAAAGATACGCTGCCGACCTGCTCCGGCTGCATACTGCCCGCGTAGACCACGCCGACCGCCATGCCCTCCGGCAGATTATGCAGCGCGACGGCGAGCGCGACCATCATCGACCGGGGGAGCGACGCGCGCAGCCCCTCCTGTTCGCCGTCCAGGTGGACGTGGGGGACGAGCCGATCCAGCAGCAGCAGGAAGAGAATCCCCAGCCAGAACCCGATCGTCGCGGGCAGGAACGACCATGCGCCCAAGTCCGCCGCACCTTCCAGCGCCGGAATCAACAGACTCCATATGCTTGCCGCAACCATCACGCCCGCCGCGAAACCGCTCAAGCCCTTCTGCACCTTTTCAGGCAAGTCGCGCTTGAGGAAGAAAACCAGAGCCGCGCCCAGCGTTGTGCCGAGAAAGGGCACGAGCAGCCCTTGCAAAACCTGTGTGTTCATGAAAAGTGGATACCTCCTTCATTCGCGGATGTTCACCTCCGCGTTTTTCTTGCATGAACACATGGTATCACACCCGTTTTTTCCTGTCAAGGGGCAAAAAAAACGGCGAAAATGCAAAATTGCCGCTGCTGTCATCCAGAAAAACATAATTAGTGCAGCAAAAGCCCTTGCCATATGCGCCTGCATGGTGTATGATGAAAAACGTGAAGGGCGAAAGTATCGCCTCTCGACAAGGGCGTCGGGACTCCGCATCGGCGGGTTCTGCGCCGATAAATCAGCATGTTTATGATTTGAAAGGAGTCCTGCATCATGGCGAATTATTGCCAGCGCGTTCTTGACGATTTGAAGGTTCGCTATGCCCACGAGCCGGAATTCATTCAGGCAGCGACCGAAATTTTGACGACCCTTAAGCCCGTTATCGAACGGAACGAAGAAAAGTATGAAGCGGCGGGACTGCTCGAACGCTTCGTGGAGCCGGAGCGCATCATCACCTTCCGTGTGCCGTGGATCGACGATCAGGGCAAGGTGCAGGTCAACCGCGGCTACCGCGTGCAGTTCAACAGCGCGATTGGCCCGTACAAGGGCGGCCTGCGCCTGCATCCCAGCGTCAACCAGTCGATTTTGAAGTTCCTTGGCTTTGAGCAGATTTTGAAGAACAGCCTGACCGGTCTGCCCATCGGCGGCGGCAAAGGCGGTTCCGACTTCGACCCCAAGGGCAAGAGCGACAACGAAGTGCAGCGCTTCTGCCAGTCCTTCATGACTGAGCTGTACCGCTACATCGGCAAGGACACCGACGTGCCGGCGGGCGATATTGGCGTCGGCGCACGCGAAATCGGCTACTTGTACGGCCAGTACAAGCGCATCACCGGGCTGTATGAAGGCGTGCTGACCGGCAAGGGTCTGACGTGGGGCGGCAGCCTCGCGCGCAAGGAGGCCACCGGCTACGGTCTGTGCTACTTCACGCAGGCGATGATGGAGCGCAACGGCAAGGCCATTGCGGGCAAGACGGTCGTCGTGTCCGGTTCGGGCAACGTCGCCATCTACGCGGTGCAGAAGATTACCGAAATGGGCGCGAAGGTCGTCGCCATGAGCGATTCCAACGGCTACATCTACGACCCCGACGGCATTAAGCTGGATGTGGTCAAGCAGCTGAAGGAAGTGGAGCGCAAGCGCATCAAGGAGTATGTCAAGGCGGTTCCGACCGCGACCTACACCGAGGGCTGCTCCGGCATCTGGACGATTCCCTGCCAGATTGCCCTGCCCTGCGCAACGCAGAACGAAATCAACGAAGCATCCGCCAAGGCGCTGATTGCCAACGGCGTGGAAGCAGTCGGCGAAGGCGCGAACATGCCCTCGACGCTGGAAGCCACCGCGGCGTTCCAGCAGGCGGGCGTGCTCTTTGCCCCGGCGAAGGCTGCCAACGCGGGCGGCGTGGCGGTTTCCGCGCTGGAAATGAGCCAGAACAGCCAGCGCCTGAGCTGGACGTTCGAGGAAGTGGACGCGAAGCTGAAGGATATCATGGTGAACATCTTCGCCAAGGTGGATTTGGCGGCGCACGAGTACGCCAAGGAAGGCGATTACGTCGCGGGTGCGAACATTGCGGGCTTCCTGAAGGTTGCCGACGCGATGATGGCGCAAGGCGCGGTGTAATCAGCGGGTAAAATCAGCAGTATCAAAAAAACCGGCAGAGCAATTTCGCCCTGTCGGTTTTTTGTATGCGGATATTATGAAATTTCCAGCGCAATCTCCATCATCTGCGTGAAGGTGTTCTGCCGCGCTTCGGCATCCAGCTCCTCGCCCGTGAAGGGATTGTCAGAAATGGTGCAGATGGTCAGCGCGTTCTTGCCCAGCCGCGCTGCGTTCAGGTACAGCGCCGCCGCCTCCATCTCCACCGCCAGCACGCCCAAGCCTTGCAGTACCTGCCCCGGCGACGGCTGGGACTCGTCATAGAAAATATCCGACGAGTACAGCGCGCCCGGCACGGGGGTCACGCCGAGCTTCTTGGCCGCTTCCATTGCGGCAGAAAGCAGCGCATAGGAACAGCACGGCGCGACGTTCCCGCGGAAACCGTACTGCTGCCCGAAATTGCTGTTCGTGTACGCGCTCATGCCCAGCACGATGTCGCGCACTTTCAGCTTCTGGCTGAGCATCCCCGCCGTGCCGACGCGGATTATGTTTTCCACACCGTAGAACTTGAACAACTCATAAGAGTAAATGCCGATGGAGGGCATCCCCATGCCGGACGCCATCACGGACACGCGCTTGCCCTTGTAGGTGCCGGTGTAGCCCTGCACGCCGCGCGTGTTGTTGACCAGCACGGCGTTTTCGAGGTAGTTGTCCGCAATGAACTTCGAGCGCAGCGGGTCGCCGGGCATGAGGACAGTGCGGGCGAAATCGCCTTCCTTGGCAGTAATGTGCGGGGTCGGAATCATGTCAGTCGCTCCTTTTCAGGTTGATACCCTGATTATACCATAGAATCGGGATTTTCGCAATCCGCTGATTGCAGCACTTCGCGCAGATTATCGAAAATGCGCGCGTTCGCCGCCATGTGCGCCATCGGGCGGTCGTAGACGACGCTTCCGCCGCGGATGTCGCCGCAGCGCCCGCCGGCCTCCTCAATCAGCAGCGTTCCCGCGCAGTAGTCCCACGGCTGGAGCCGCCACTCGAAGTGCCCATCGCTGATGCCGCGCGCCACGTCGCACAGTTCCCGGCAGGCGCTGCCCGTCCGGCGCACATCGGCGATTTTCGGCAGCAGCGTCGAAACTGTCCGCCCGGTCAGCGAAAACAACTCCTCGTAGTACGGCGCAGAGCCGAAGCCAATCAGCGCCTTGTCCATCGGTGTGTCCGACACGCGGATGCGCTCGCCGTTGCAGGTCGCGCCCTTGCCGCGTTCCGCGAGGTACATTTCGTCCGTGTAGGGGTCGTACAGCCCGCCGAAAACGGGAAGTTTATTTTCCACCGCGCCGATGGAAATCATCGAGCAGCGGCGGCGGCGGAAGTAGTTCGTCGTGCCGTCGATGGGGTCGATGATGAAGGTCAGCGCATCGGTGAGGACATGCCGCTCCTCCTCCTCGGCGAGGAACTTTGCGTGCGGATACGCCCTTTGCAGCGCATCGACGAGATAGGACTGCACCGCGATGTCCGCCTCGGTGACGAAATCGGCGTGATGCCCCTTGCTGAACACCTTCGGGGACTGGGAGTCAAGCATCATGCGCCCGGCGGCGCGAAGAAGCGAATCGAGTTCGTTCATGCGGAAAACGACCTTTCTTGATTGTTAGGGGATGCGATACGCCCAATCGGGATTCCGCTGATTGATTTCTTCCTCTGTTTCAAAGTGCGTGTCGGGGTTTAGCGCGGTGATTTCGCATTCGTCCGGGAAGGCGCGGAAGCCCACAAATTCCACCGACGCGGGCAGGGTGACGGCGGACAATTCCGTCTGCTCCCAATCGTAGTAGTAGAAGGCAAATTCTCCGATGCGCGTCACGCCCTCCGGGATTTCCACCGCGCCCAGCCCGCAGTTTGCGACGCAGTAGGCGGGAATTTCCGTCAGCGTTGCCGGGAAGCGCAGCAGCTGAATCTCCCAGCAGCCGTAAATGCTGCAATCGGACAGTTCGCGGACACCGTCGGGGAGAATCAGCGCCGCCAGCGGGGAAAAATCGCCCGTGTACTGCCCGTCCAAGGCGTAAGGACCGATGGATTCCAGCGTGTCCGGCAGGCGGATTTCGTTACCCGCAGGTTTCCAGTTATCCAGCGCGGAAGCGCCCAAGCGACGGACGGCGGGAATCGGCTGCCCCTGACTGGATGGCGCGGCGTACAGCAGCGTCTGCGTGTCGCGGTCAATCAGGAAGCCGTTTTCGCAGGAATAGCGCGGGTTGCCGTTCGGAAAGTCGATTTCCGCACTGACGTGGTAGAAACTGCTTTCTGGCAAATCGTCCAGTGTAGACGGAAAAGAAATTCGCGTCGCGGCGTGGCAGCACAGGAACGCATCTGCTTCCACACGCTGAACGCCCTCTGGCAGCACAATGCCGAACAAAAGGCTATCGGCACAGGATTCAGATGTGTTCAACGCATTCGCCGCAATTGCCACGACAGGAGTTCCGCCCAATTCTGACGGAATCTCCAGCGAAACCGGCGGTTCAGCGAACATGTACAGCGAATCCGCCTGCATCGCGTCCCAGTCGCAGTCGGTCAGAACCGCGCCGCGCGACGAAAGCTCGTAGTCGAACAGCCCATCTGAATAGAGAGCGTCCGCCGCTTCGTCGCCATACCAGTCATATTCGGGGATTCGCTCGGCGTACTCCGCAGCAGTCTCAAAATGAACCTGCGGGTTCAAAGCCGTCACGTCGCATTCGTCCGGAAACGCGCGATAGCCCACAAATTCCACCGATGCAGGGAGGGTGACGGCCCCAATGATTTCGCCCGTGAACCAGTCCACCGCGTGCGCGCCGATGCGGGTCACGCCGTCGGGGATGGTCAGCGCGGTCAGCTGGCAGTTCCAAAAGCAGTAATCCGGGATTTCCCGCAGCGACGCGGGCAGGTGAACTTCCTGCAAATCGGTGCAGTAGAAGGTGTAGGGCGACAATTCGGTGATGCCGTCGGGGAAGGTGACGCGGGTCACGCCGCAGTCATAGAAGATATAGCTGCCAACACTTTCCAGCGTGTCGGGCAGAACGGGGTCGTCATCGTCGTACCAGAGCCAGTTCATCAGCGAACAGTCCCCCAGACGGCGGACAGCGGGCAGCGGATTGCCGTGGCTCGACGGCGCGGTGTACAGCAGCGTCTGCGTAGTATTGTTAATCAGAAAGCCGTTTTCGCAGGAATAGCGCGGATTGCCGTTCGGAAATTCGATTTCGGCGGAAATCTGGTCGAAACAGCCCTCCGGGATGATTTCCAGCGTCGCGGGCAGGGTGACTTTCACCGCATAGAAGCATTCGGCGAAGGTGTCGGCATCCAGCGCGCGAAGCCCTTCGGGGAACACAACCTCGAACGGCGCGTCCACGGGGCAGACGTCCAGCGAGCTGAACAACCAGCCGCCAATCGCCGTGACGGGATAGCCGCCCAGCGTCGCCGGGATTTCCAGCGAAACCGGCGGGTCAGCGAACATATACAGCGAATCCGCCTGCATCGCGTCCCAGTCGCAGCCGGTCAGAATCGCTTCGCCATCCGCAATCTGGTAGAAGAACGCGCCGTCGCGGCGACTTTCGGCATCTTCCGCCAAGGCGGTCAGCGGGAGCAGCAGCAAAATCAGCACCCAAAGCAGTTTTTTCATGCGGAAACCTCCTTCGTGAATCGGAAATTGGGGACGAACTGTGGATAACCATACAACGATTCAACAGACAGGATTCTTCCAATGAGCAGGAAAATCGCTTCCTAATCATATAGCACGATTGGGCAGCAGCTGCACCATCACCAGCTCGCACGGACACCACAGGCGCGGCGCACAGGCGGAGTTCGTCATGCCGCGGCTGATGAACAGTTTGTCATCAAAATAAAACCCGCTCGTCAATTTCGGGAAAAGCCCCTGACCCGGCGAGTAAATTCCTTGCGAACCAATCCGCACCTGCCCGCCGTGCGCGTGCCCCGCGAGCGTCAGGTCAATGTCCAGCCCCTGCACCAGCGGCGCGAAATACTCCGGGTGGTGGCAGAGCAGCAGCTTGAACCCGTCCCGCGCCGCCATGGCTTGCAGGAACGGCTTTTTTGCGTCCATTTGCGCGCGAACGGGCGGCATTCCCGGCATTTTCCGCGCGCTGCTGACCCCGCCGAGGGTGATGCCGCGGAAGTCCACAAAGCAGTCGTCCAGTACAGTCACGTCGCTTTTCTGCACCAAAGGAAGGTATTCCGCGATGTCGGGCAGCAGCCGCTCATGGTTGCCGAGGTTGTAGAACGTGGGGGCGACGCGCGGCGCGAGGTCGAGGAAGCGCGCGGCGTTGCGCCATCCGTGGCGGCTGTGGCGGTTGACGAGGTCGCCGCCGATGAGAATCGCGTCGCAGCCCCGCATGAGCGAAAGCGCCTCATCCGCATCGCCGTTGTGGAAATCCGCGGCAAATGCGAATGTTAACGGCTGGGTAATTTTATCCGACGTGACGGTGATGGTGTTCTTCTGCATCATGCGTGTGCCCTCCGAAGCAGCAGGATGCCCGGCAGCAGCGTCACCGCGGCGAAAACCGCCTGTGCGCCGCCGAGCAGCAGCAATGCGCGGGTGACTTGCGCCTGCGCGATGGACGAGAGCGGGTGGAGCAGCCCCGGCAGGTTGAGCAGCAGCGCAGGAAGCAGCAGCAGCAGCGCGGCAAGCCCTGTGGCGGTGAGCGTTGCGCCGATGCGGACGCGGCGGCAGCAAAGCAGGAGCAGAATCGCCGCCAGCAGACAGACCGCGCCGCTGATTTCGACCGCGTGGAGCAGACGTGGGAGGCTGCATTCCTGTGCCGCCAGTCCGCCGAGCAATTCCATCAGGCTCTGCCGGATGGGGAAGGAATATCGCTGGACAAGCTGCGAGAGGGGGTAAACGACCTCGTCGCGGGCGGTGGCGCGGCGAAAATCCGCATCCACGCGGGCTTGGAAGCCTTCATCCGCCATGACAAGGGCGACCATTTCGCGCTCATCGAGGGGGGCGGGAGCGGCGGGCAGTTCCTCCGCATCGGTGCGGAAGAAGTCGTGCCAATAAACCGCAAGTTCCGCCTGATACGCCGCGCAAGCGCCGGACAGGGGGGCAAGCGCAGCGTCGGAGAGGGCAAAATCCGCCTGAATCTGCGCGGCGTTCCACTCGGTTTTGTGCTGACTTTCTTTTTCGCTGGATGACAGGACAGACGCGGCGAACGTGCGCGTGGTGGCGAAGAAAATCAGCCCGCACAGCAGCGAAACGAGCAGCAGCGCGGCGGTCAGGAGAGAGCAAAAATACTGCGAAAGCGCCGAATCAGCGCGATTTGGGCGCATCACGGCAGCACCGCCACGTTGAGCAGCGCGTGGACGAAATCCTGCCCGCCGAGGAGGACGGCAAGGCAAAGAAACACCGTCAGCAGCACGAAAGGCAGGAGCAGCAGGGGGAGAAAATGCTTGGTGGGCATGGGACACCTCCGGGATAATTAGCAATGAGGAATGAGCGATTTTGATGGATAAACAAGAGGTTACGACGGGTGGCATACGGGGCGGTCGCGCCCATTGGCGCGACAATGCAGAAAGGGTGGGAAGAGTTACTTGGGGGCGCGTCTGAGGACGCGCAAAGTTACTGCGCAGGGACGCTTCGCTGCCTGCGACCAAGGCTGCCCCGCTTGAGTTTTCCTTTTGAGTTGGCTGGACGAGGAACAGTTGGGGCGTTGCCCCAAACCCCAGCAGGGACGCTGTCCCTGCACCCTGCAAGGGACATTGTCCCTTGACCCTTTTTGGGCTGCCCGGCTTGGTTACGCTTCCAAACTTAGTGGTGTCTGGTGCTTTCGCGCGTCCTTCTCCGCTTCTTTTGAATCTGCTCCGCTTGGGGCTTTTCCCCCTTGAGTTCCAGCAGCTGGTCGCGGAGCTTCGCCGCCTGCTCGAAGTCCAGCGCCTTCGCCGCCGACAGCATCTGGTCTTCCACCTGCTTCATCAGCGCGTTCCGCTCGTCCTCGCTCATCGCGGCGGGCGCGCTTTCTTCCGCCTTCTTCGTAATCTCCAGCACCTGATGCACCGCGTTGCGCACCGACTCCGGCGTGATGCCGTGCACGCGGTTGTACTCCTCCTGAATCGCGCGGCGGCGGTTGGTTTCGCTGATGGCGCGCATCAGGCTGTCCGTCATCACATCGGCGTACATAATCACCCGCCCATCGACGTTTCGCGCGGCGCGCCCGATGGTCTGCACGAGCGACGTTTCCGAACGCAGGAAACCTTCCTTGTCCGCGTCGAGAATCGCGACGAGCGACACTTCGGGCAAGTCCAGCCCCTCGCGCAGGAGGTTGATGCCCACCAGCACGTCATATTCGCCGAGCCGCAGCCCGCGAATCAGCGCCATGCGATCCATCGTCGTCACGTCGCTGTGCAGGTAGCGGACGCGGATGTCCATGCTTTGCAGGTACTCCGTCAGGCTCTCCGCCATCCGCTTGGTGAGCGTCGTCACCAGCACGCGCTGTTTTTTCGCCACGACTTGGTGGATTTCGCCCACGAGGTCATCCACCTGACCGGTCGCCTTGCGGAGGATGATTTTGGGGTCAAGCAGCCCGGTCGGGCGGATAATCTGTTCCACAATCTGGGATGCGTGGCTGATTTCATACGGGCCGGGCGTTGCGGAAACAAAAATCGTCTGCCCGATGCGCTGCTCAAATTCCTCGAACAGCAGCGGACGATTGTCAAACGCCGACGGCAGCCGGAAACCATATTCGACAAGCTGCTCCTTGCGCGCGCGGTCGCCGTTGTACATGGCGCGAATCTGCGGCACGGTGACGTGGCTCTCGTCGATGAAGCACAAAAAGCCCTTGGGGAAGTAGTCCAGCAGGGAATAGGGCGCGTCACCGGGCTTTCTGCCATCGAAGTAGCGCGAATAATTCTCAATGCCGCTGCAATAGCCGATTTCACGCATCATCTCAATGTCGTAATTCGTCCGCTGGGCGATTCGCTCCGCCTCCAGCAGCTTGCCTTCCTTTGTGAACTTGTCGACCTGCTCCTTCAAATCGCGCTCGATGACGGCGATTTTCTCCGGCAGATTCGTCTGGTCAGTCGCGTAGTGCGTCGCGGGATAGACGCTTGCGTGCTCCAGCGACGCCAGCGTGTGCCCGGACACGACCTCGAACTCGCTGATGGACTCGATTTCGTCGCCGAAGAACTCAATCCGCAGGCCATGCTCCTTGCCGCCCGCGGGGATGATTTCCAGCACGTCGCCGCGTACGCGGAACGTCCCGCGCTCAAACTCCACGTCGTTGCGGTCATACTGGATGGCAATCAGCTGGCGGATGAGGTCGTCGCGCCCAATCGCCATGCCCGGACGAAGCGACACCATCTGCCCCTCGTACTCGCTGGGGTCGCCCATGGAGTAAATGCAGCTGACCGACGCGACGATAATCACGTCCCGCCGCTCCCGAAGCGCCGCCGTCGCGCTGTGGCGGAGGCGGTCGATTTCCTCGTTGATGGCGGCGTCCTTCTCGATGTAGGTGTCCGACGACGCGATATACGCTTCCGGCTGATAGTAATCATAATAGGATACGAAATATTCCACCGCACTGTCGGGGAAGAACGCCCGAAATTCCGAGCAGAGCTGCGCCGCCAGCGTTTTGTTGTGCGCAATCACCAGCGTCGGGCGCTGCACCTGCGCAATCACGCTTGCCATCGTGAAAGTTTTGCCCGACCCGGTCACGCCCAGCAGCACTTGCCCCTTCATGCCCGCGTTGACGCCCTTTGTCAGCGCCTCAATCGCCTGCGGCTGATCTCCGCTTGGCTGATACGGGGCTTTCAGCACGAACTTCCCGCGCGTCTCGTCCATCCGCCAATCCTCCCTTGCCTGTTTGTCTGATTATCATACCACGTTTGCTTTTTTCTGTGAAGGGGAACAGGGGGAAGAAGGGGGGAAATAGGCGTGCAATTTCTATGATATGGATTTGTGGATTGATTGACGAAGTGCGCTGCACCATGCTATAATAAGAAAGCAAACTGCGCAGGGAGGTGTTTTCGTGAGCCAATTTCTGTTGCAAGATGGATTGTCGATTGAGATTCTGCAAGCGCTGTCATTCCGCACGAAGCTGGGGCTTTCCTTGAAAAACAGCCTTGCGCATTTTGAAAAAGGCAGTCTTATGGCGGAAATAAAGGAAATCGCGGCTTGGTATGATGAACACGAAGCGTTGGAACAGCTTGCGCTGGACTACCGTGTCAAGTCAATGGAATCAGCGTCGCATAAATATGACCGCTATTTTCCGAACAAACCAGCCGCTAAAGTGTTCAATGATTTGCTGGGCTTTCGCTCTCTGCGCGACGATTATGATGAAATCCGAAACAGTCCGCCGCTGGACGCACTGCGAATTGTGGATATGTCACAAGGAAAAGCGAATGATGATGGCTACCGTGGTGTACATGTGTACTATCAGTTAGATAACTTTCACTATCCTATTGAAATTCAGTACAACACCTACTTTGACCGTCAACTGAACAACTGGCTGCATAAATACTTGTACAAAAAGCAGCATCCTCTTGCTGCTGGCGCTCAAATGCGCGCTCTCTATGAGCAGGGAAAAATCAAGAATGAATCAGAATTTCAGGAGGAATTAGCCCATGTGTTACGTTGTTGCGAAGAATGCCAATAAAATCGGAAGCGTCGCTATTCGCATGAAACTTGGCAAAGCGGTTGTTCAGCTGAAAGAGGAAATGAACGACCAGTATCTCAGCAAGCATATCCAGTTTGTCACCATCAGCCGCCCGTCCGCGTATGGCGAATATGCGCCGTACCATTTTGTGGACACGATTCCGGAGTTCAAGGCGGAAGTCGCGAAGCTGTAAGCCCCAAATCCCCCAACAGAAAACAGCCCGAATCTGCTGAAATTCGGGCTGTCTCCGGGGTGCGGGAGGTTGCTGACTCCGCGCCCCAAGGAAGGAAAGGGAAAGGAAAAAGGAGGAGAAAAGGAGTGAAAACCATGTCATGCAGGGCGCAGAGGACGATGCGCCGCGTCCGCTGAAATCCTTATTCCGCCGTGTCGTGCGCTGGAACTTCTGGTGCAGCAGAAGCGTCCTTCGCGGATTCGGCGGAACCCACTTGTTTATCCGGCAATTCCTTCATCAGGATGGCCGCGACAACCATTGGTTCCATCAGCAGCTTCATAAGCGCCTCCTTTCTGTGCTTCCCGCCTGACAGTATTGATTCTACCCGCCCAGCATGACGTCAGCATGAAGGAAATGTGACGCTTTGCTGAAAAAACATGAATAAATTGCAAACTTACCCTTGACACAGGGGGATTTTGTTTGCTACAATAGCAACACACGTTGCGCAACGCATGTTGTCGAAAGGAGATGCCCCATGCCGCCCGCCTGCCGATTCACCCGCGAGCAAATCGTCGCCGCTGCCCTTGCCATCACCCGCGAGCGCGGGTTCGATGCCGTCACTGCCCGCGCCATTGCCGATACCCTGCATTCGTCCTCCAAGGTGATTTTCAGCGCCTTTTCGGGCATGGACGACCTGCTTGCCGCCACAATTGATGCCGCGGACGCACAATACCGTGCTTACAGCGCTGATTTTGTCCGCGATTCTGCCGATCCGCCCTACAAAGCCGTCGGCACGGCGTACATCCGCTTCGCCCGAAACGAGCCGAACCTCTTCCACCTGCTCTACATGCGCGACCGCCGCCGGGAGGATCACAGCGGCGACGCGGAGAACATCGCCGTGCTGGTGGACTTCCTGATGGCGAAACTCCACATCACCCGCGAGGATGCGACGCTCCTGCACATCGAAATGTGGGCGTACGTCCACGGCATTGCGGTGCTGTGCGCGTCCGGGCAGCAGAATTGGGACGACGCGCTCATCAGCCGGATGCTGACCGACGGCTTCGAGGGCATCAAGAGCAGATTTCAGAAGAACGAGCAATGAGCAATGACGAATAAATGTGCGTGTTCGCCTTCACAAAAATACGGATTCATGCTATCATAAAGGAGGAAAATCCCCATGCGCCGCTATGCGTATCTTGACCATATTCGCTGGATGACGGTTCTGCTGGTCATTGTTTACCACGTCTGTTACCTCTTCAACGGGGTCGGCATCTTCGGCGGCGTGCCGAATGCGCGAAACCTGCCGCTTCTGGATACCATTTCCGGCACGGTGTACCCGTGGTTCATGGTGCTGCTGTTCGTCGTGGCGGGCATGTGCGCCCGGTTCGCACTTGTCCAGCAGGGGAATCGCGCGTTCCTGCGCAATCGGGCGCGGAAGCTGCTTGTGCCGTCCACCTTGGGGCTGTTCGTGCTGCACTGGGTGACGGGGTATCTCAATATCCGCATGGGCGGCGCGGTGGACACCATCCCGAAGCCCTTGCTGTACCCGATTTCGGTGCTGTCGGGCATCGGGCCGCTGTGGTTTGTGCAGCTGCTGTTTTTGTTCAACGCGATTTTGGTGCTGATTCGCAGAATCGACCGGAACGACCGCCTTTTCCGCATCGGCGAAAAGTGCCCGTCATGGCTGATTTGCGCCTTTGCGCTGCTGATTTGGGGCGCGGCGCAGGTCGGCAACATGCCCGTCATCACCACCTACCGCATCGGCATTTACCTGACGGCGTTCCTGCTGGGGTATGCGGTGTTCGCGCATGAAGCGGTGATGGCGCGCGTGGAGCGGATGCGCTGGGGGACGTTGGCGGCGGCGGTCATCGGCGCGGTGGCGTATGGCGTGTGGACAAACGGGCAGAATTTCACCGACGCGGCATATCTGCAAAGCCTGTGGGCGAATGTGTACCTGTGGGCGGTGGTGCTGGCGGTGCTGGGCAATGCGCGGCATTATCTCCATCAGGAGAGAGCGGTCTCGCGCTTTTTCACCCAGCGGAGTTACGCGCTGTATGTCGTGCATTACCCCGTACTGCTGCTGACGGCGAGTCTGCTGACCGAGCGGACGACGCTTCCGGCAGCGCTGATGTATTTGCTGACGCTGCTGATCGGCTTCGGCGTGACGCTGGGACTGTCGGAGATTATCCGCCGGATTCCGGGGATTCGATGGCTGGTGGTGGGCATCCGGAAGGAGAAAAAGGCATGAATGTATACGAATCCATCCCGACGATGGAGAAGGGCGAAATCCGCCTGCGCCCGGTGACGGCGGAGGATGAAGCGGCGCTTCTGCGCGTCTACGGCGACCCGCTGGCGCTGCCGTTCTTCAACAGCGACAACTGCCACGGTGACATTTTCTATTACGACACGCCGGAGAAGATGCGCCGTGCGATGGACTTCTGGCGCACGTCGTGGGAGCAGGGCTGGTTTGTGCGCTGGGCGATTGCATTGCGCAGCGAGGTCATTGGCACGGTGGAGCTTTGCCGCCGCGAGGAGTCGCCGGACGACCCGTACAGCGGCATGGGCATCCTGCGCGTGGATGTCGGCAGCGCGTGGGAGAAGTCGGACGTGCTGGCGGCAGTGATGGACGCGCTTCTGCCCGATGCGTACGCGCTGCTAAACTGCCGCACGCTGATGACGAAAGCCGCGCCGTATGCGGTTGCGCGTGTGGCGACGCTGACGGAATGCGGATTCGTGCGGAGCGACAAGCCGGTGATGGGACACCATGGGGAAAGGTTCGAGTATTATTGGGTCAGGGAAAAGTGAGGAGAATAGAGAAACGCGGCGCACAGGTCGGTGAGGACTTGTGCGCCGCGTGTGTGTGGGGGGAATTAAAGTGGAATGAGAGGTACACGAACTAAAAAATTTCCGATAAAGCTCAATAAACAAGGATGTGCACCGAAGGTTTCCAAAGGGCGAGCGGAAAGCCCTTTGGTCGCTCCCGCAGGAGCGAAATCCCCTGCAACGTAATCCATATCGTTGCAAAATAACGCGCAAGCAGCGAACAAGCACATCAAAATCCCCCAACCGGGGGATAAGGGCGGCTTCATTTCCTCCGCCTCGGCAGCAGTGGCTGATTATCCACCTTCTGCGACAGCTTATCCTGATTGAGCTTGAACACATCCGCCACCTCGCTGATGGTGATGTACGCGCGATCATCGAGGTCGTGCACAATGTCCTTCATCCGGCTGATTTGGAAGCGGTTGACGACGAAATACACAATCGTCATTTCCTCGTGCGAAAAACCGCCCTGCGCCGGGATGCACGTCATGCCTGTGCCGAACGCCTCGCCCAGCGCGCGGCAGATGGCGTCCGGGTTGCGGGTGACAATCAGCGCCGCTTTGCTGCGGTCGATGCCCTCGATTACAAAATCGACGACTTTCAGCCCGACGGCGTAGGCGATAATGGAATACAGGGGGAGAATCCAGCTGGAACGGAGCAGTCCGGCGAGGATGTACAGCACGACGTTGTAGCTCATGACGAACGTGCCGACGGTCATGCCGAGCTTGCGGGCGAAAATGACCGCCATGACCTCCATGCCGTCCATCGCGCCGCCGCCGCGAATGGCAAGCCCGCTGCCGACGCCCGAAATCAATCCGCCGAAGAGCGCACAGAGCAGCAGATCTGTCCCTGCCAGCGGCGAGGAAATGCTGACGTCAAGCGGCAAAGGCCCCTGAATCAGCCACGCGCCGAGGGAGTAAATGAACACGGAATACACGGCGTAAATGGTGAACTGCACGCCCTGCCGCTTCAGCCCGAAGAGGAACAGCGGCACGTTGAGCAGCAGCAGGATGAGCGACAGGCTGCACCAATCGGGGGTGATTTGCGCCAGCAGCATCGCCGTGCCGGAAATGCCGGAGTCATAAAGATTGACGGGATAAAGGAAAACACTGACGCCGAACGCGTTGATTAGACCCGCAACGGTCAGCATGACGAAGCGATCCCCGCGGAGGTGGAGGTTCTTGAACTGCTGGAGGAAGGCTGACCAGTGGGAAGCGAAGAATTTGGCGGATTTGGGCGATTTTTTCATGGAGGGGTGCGCGCTCCTTTCCGGATAATATAATATGATAGAATTATAACACAGAAAAATGAACCCTGCAAGAAGATTTGCACAGGCGCATCGAAATATTTGGCGGCGGAAAATCCGTTATTCTTCGAGCAAAATTCACAAAAATCAACTGATTCGCAACATACGTCAAGCAATGATTCAACATTCACGAAACAAGCAAAAAAGGACATGGCAAAAACGTTTGTTTTTGTGTTACTATTTACATAGGCGGCGGGTGATCGAAGGGGGATCTACGCCGAATTTGGAATACAGGGGCAGCCTGTCTAATTCGCTTGGATGGGTGCTTTTGTGTTCCCCTGCTCCATTCATTTTCCGTAAAAGGAGGATATCCATGTTCAAACGTTCTTCTCTCTGGCGGGGATTGACGCTTGTGTTTTCCCTGCTGCTGGCCATCTCGCTGATGGCTGGTTCTATTCTGGAGACGTATCGTACATCCGTTGATGCGTTTTTCAACACGCGCAGTCAGCTGACGGAAACCGAAGTTGACGAAACCGGCGAGGCGTGGTCGTACGTCTCCAAGTTTAAGACGGCCAAGGAAGCCTTCGAGGGCTTGAAGGAGTTTGCCATCCGCGAATCGCAGGAAACGGTTGCCCTGCTCAAGAATGACGGCAACGCGCTTCCGCTGAGCAAGGATGCGAAAATCACCATGCTGGGCGTGCGCAGCTACGCGCCCGTGTACGGCTCCTCCGGCGGCTCGATTACCGACGGCAACGCGACCGTGCAGATTTTCGACTGCTTCACCGAGCGCGGCTTCCAGCTGAACCCGTCCGTGCAGGCGGCGTATGCGAAGTATTTTGCGGATAAGACGTGGACGAAGCCCCGTTTCGGCGGCGGCATCATCCCGGAATATGCCGAGATTACCGCGTACAATGACCCGCGCGAACTGACGCTGGACGAGCTGACCGCCCTGAACGCTGATTTCCGCAAGGATTACGCGGAATACAGCGACGCGGCAATCGTCGTCGTCGGCCGCCCCGGCAGCGAAGCCGGCAATGGCTACTATCCCGGCAAGGACGGTCTGGCGGAAGGCGTCAGCACCGTCACCGGCAACATCCTCTCCCTGTCGGACGAGGAAATGGCGATGATTAACGAGGCGAAGGCGAACTTCGACAAGGTCATCGTGCTGGTCAACGCCACGAACCCGATGGAAATCGCCAACCTGAAGGACGACCCGGACATTGACGCCATCGTCTGGATCGGCTTCCCCGGCGCGTACGGCTTCTATGGCGTGGCGGACGTGCTCAACGGCACCGTTTCTCCCTCCGCGCACCTTGGCGACGTGATGGCGAAGAACAGCGCCCTCGCGCCCGCTATGGCGAACTACGGCAACATCCCGTGGACGAACGCGGCGGACTTCGCGGCGGAAGCGAATGTCAACTCCTACCTGATTGAGGCGGAAGGCATCTACGCCGGCTATCGCTACTACGAAACCCGCTATGCCGATATCGTGCTGGGCAACGGCGGCGCGGAAGCCAAGGCTGGCACCTACGCCAACGCCGACGGCACCGTCGCCACCGAGGACGGCACATGGGATTACGCCAACGAAGTCGTTTATCCCTTCGGCTACGGTCTGTCCTACACCACCTTCGAGCAGACGCTGGACAGCGTGACCATTGCGGATGACAAGAAGACCGCGACCGTCACCGTGACTGTGAAGAACACCGGCGACGTGGCGGGCAAGAGCGTCGTGGAAGTGTACGCAAGCGTGCCTTACACCGACTATGACCGCCAGAACGGCGTGGAAAAGGCCGCCGTGCAGCTGATGGACTTTGAAAAGACTTCTACGCTGCAGCCCGGTGCATCCCAGACCATCACCATGAAGGTTGATCTGGCGAACCTCGCCTCCTACGACGCCAATGGCGCCAAGACCTACATCGTTGACCCCGGCGACTACTACTTCGCCATCGGCACGGACGCGCATGACGCGCTGAACAACGTGCTTGCGGCGCAGGGCAAGACGGTCGCGGACGGCATGACCGCTGACGGCAACGCGGCAAAGACCTACAAGTGGACGTGGACGGGCGATGTGGACAAGACCACCTTCGCCGTGGGCAAGAACGGCACGACCATCACCAACCAGCTGACCGAAGGCGACTACGCCATGGATTACAACGCCTTTGAGCCCGGCACGGTGACCTACCTGAGCCGCGCCGACTGGAACGGCACGTTCCCCAAGACCTATTCCGGCCTGACCGCGAACGCGACGGTTTCCCGCCTGCTGAACAATGACCTGTATACCCTCAAGACCGATGACGACGTGTCCGACCTTGTCTTTGGCGACACTACGTCTACGCTCACCATCAACGACATGAAGAACGCGCCTTACGATGACCCGCGCTGGGAAGAGCTGGTCAACAAGGTTACGGTCGCGGAATTCCTTGATTTCTCCGCCAATGCGTTCCATAACATTCAGGGCATCGCTTCCGTCAACATGCCGCAGAAGGCTGCGGACGACGGCCCCGGCGGCTCTGACTCCCACTACCTGAACGAAGGCGGCTATCAGGGCGTGCCCTACGCGGATGCGGCGGATTACACCTCCGGCACGCGCGTTGCGCCTTCTCCTGTGAACCTCGCCTACGCTTGGAACAAGGAACTGGCGTTTGAAAACGGCGAAATCATCCTCGGCGAATCTACCCTCGTGCTGGATCTGCCGATTATGATTGGCCCGGGCATGAACATCCACCGTCACGCGTACAACGCCCGCGGCGTGGAATACTACTCCGAAGACCCGATTCTGTCCGGCTATGTCGGCAGCGCGGTGGTGCAGGGCGCGCAGAGCAAGGGCACGCTCGTCAACATCAAGCACATGGGCTTCAACGATCAGGAAATCAACCGTTCCGGCGTCGCCGTGTTCATGAACGAACAGAAGGCGCGTGAGCTGGAGCTGCGCAACCTGCAGCAGGCGTTTGAAGGCAACGGCAAGCCCGCTTCCTTTGAGGGCGACGCGACGAAGGACAACACCTACACCTCCGGCGCGCGCGGCGTGATGACCTCCTACAACCGCCACGGCGCGGTGGCCGCGAGCGCAAACGTGGCGACGATGGTCAACATCCTGCAGGGTGAATGGGGCTTCCACGGCTACAACGTGACGGACTTCACCGGCGTTTCGCTCAAGGCTGCGCCGAAGGAATCCCTGATGGCGGGCACGACCAACTTCTGCGGCTTCGGCGCGAGCGTCGATTACTGGAACGCGGAAGCGCTCTCTGGTGACCGTGCGATGCTGCTGGCGATTAAGAACGACATCCACAATGCCCTGTACGCGCTGGCGAACTCCGCGATGCTCAACGGCGTGAAGTCCACCACCGTTGTCAGCACGGTTGAAGTCATGACTCCGTGGCGCGTGGCGTACACCGCCTGCGAATACGCCTTTGGTGCGCTGGCGGCGCTGAGCCTCGTGTTCTGGGTCGTGAGCAAGGCAACTTCCAAGGGAGGCAAAAAGGCATGAAAAAGACGAGCATTTTCGCCACAGTGACGGCGCTTGCCGCCCTGGTGATTTATCTACTAACGTCGCTGACCGGCTTTATGGCTGGCAAGGCGATGAACATCTGGCCCGTCGTGCTGACGGTCGCCGCCATTGTGCTGCTCTTCGCGGCAGACAAGATGAAGAAGCCCTCCACTTTGAAGGACATCGTGATTGTGCTGACTGGCTTTGCGCTGATCGGCTGCATCTCCTTCTTTGCGATGGACCGCGTGAAGCTGGCAGCGGACGTGTGGTTCATCCCCGTCAACCGCCCCGCAACGGAGGATGTGGCGCTATACTGCTCGCTGGCTGGCGTGGCGCTGTACCTGATTTCCTTCGTGACCGTGACGGTCAAGGCGTTCTCGTGCAAGGAGTAATCTCATTTTCTCGGAATGCGGGATAGGCCTGTATTCCGCCCCACCCGGAGCGTCCTGCTTCGGGTGGGGTTTTCGTGCAGAAAATACTATTTCCAAATGAGAACACGACACCGTATTTTCATTTGGAAATAGTATAAAGGCACTACCGCACAATTCGTTGGCAGCGCTGGCGATGCCTTTTCTGCCATCTGCTTCTTGCAGAAATCTCGATTTACCTCCAGTAAACCTTCGATTTCTGCAATCGCATCTTACAAAAAATGCATTCGCCATCGCACCAACTCATTTGTGCGGTATTGCCTAAAACAATTTATTAGGAAGGATGATTTTCCCGATGAAAGCAACCGCTTGGAACACCGACTGGCTCTTCCGCCATTTGGATAGCCAGGAAAACTTCGTCCCCGTCACCCTCCCGCACGACGCCATGCAGGCGGAACCCCGCACGGAGCTGTCCGCAAACGGCATCAACGGCGGCTGGTACGAGGGGCGTGACTACGAGTACATCCGCCGCTTTACGCCGGATAAGTCCCTGCGCAACAAGACGCTGATGCTGGAATTTGAGGGTGTGTACCATCTGGCGGAGGTGTACCTGAACGGCGAGAAGATTGCCGAGCGCCCATACGGCTACACGAATTTCTATGCGGATTTGACCGACCGCATCCGCTTTGACGAGGAAAACGAGCTGCGCGTGATTGCCCGCAACAGCGATCAGCCCAACAGCCGCTGGTATTCCGGCGCGGGCATCTATCGCCCGGTGGTGCTGTGGACGGCGGATAAGCAGCAGCATATCGCCCTGAACGGCGTTCGCATCCGCACGGTATCCATCAATCCCGCGACGGTGGAGGTCGCCGTGCGCACCGTCGGCGCGGGGCGCGTGTCGGTGGATGTGCTTGCGGGCGAAAAGCAGGCTGCATCCGCCGCCGCGGACACGACGGGCGAAGTCACCCTGACGCTGACTGTCCCCAACGCAAAGCTGTGGGACGTGGAGCAACCGAACCTCTACACCTGCCGCGTCCGCTTCGGCAGCGACGAGGACTTGCAGACCTTCGGCATCCGCACGCTTTCGTGGGGCAAAAAGGGCATCCTGCTCAACGGCGAGCGCGTCATTGTGCAGGGCGCGTGCATCCACCACGACCAGGGCATCCTCGGCGCGCGCTGCTATGCGCAGGGCGAGGAGCGCCGCGTCCGTCTGCTGAAGGAAAACGGCTACAACGCCGTCCGCAGCGCGCACAATCCCTGCTCGAAAGCATTGCTGGATGCGTGCGACCGCCTCGGTATGCTGATGATGGACGAGTACATCGACCACTGGTACATCCATAAAACGGAATACGACTATGTGCCGTACTTTGACAAGTGGTGGAAGCAGGACATCGCCGACATGGTGGACAAGGACTACAACCACCCGTGCGTCATCCTGTACTCCACGGGCAACGAGGTCAGCGAAACGGCGCAGAAGAAGGGCATCCAGCTCACCCGCGAGCTGACGGACTACCTGCATTCGCTGGATAATACCCGCCCCGTCACCTGCGGCATCAACATCTTCTTCAACTTCCTGTCCTCCATCGGCTTCGGCGTGTACAGCGACGAGAAGGCGAAGAAGGAAGCCGAAAAGGCGGAGAAGCTGCGTGCCGCCGGGGTGCAGCCGCAGAAGAAGAAGGCCGTCGGCAGCAAGTTCTTCAACGACCTCGCGGGTCTGCTGGGCGACGAATTCATGAAGCGCGGCGCGACATTGCACGGCTGTGACGTGCGCACGCGCGACGCGTTTGCCAACATGGACATTGCGGGCTACAACTACGGCATCTACCGCTACAAGCACGACCTGAAGAAGTACCCGAACCGGCTGATTCTGGGCAGCGAGACGTTCTGCAACGATGCGTACCGCTTCCGCGAGCAGGCAAAGAAGAACCCGCGTCTGGTGGGCGATTTCGTCTGGGCAGGGATGGACTATCTGGGTGAAGTCGGCGTTGGGTCGTGGGAATACAAGGCGTACGCGACGCAGTTCAGCGGGCTGGGCTGGACGACGGCGGGGTCGGGGCGAATCGACCTGAATGGCCGTCCGCTGGGCGAAGCGCTGTACACCCGCGTCGCGCTGGAGCAGGAAATCGGGCCGTACATCGCGGTTCGCCCGGTCATGTTCTCCGGCGAGAAGCATTCGCCGTCCGCATGGAAGATGACGGACGCCATGCCGTCGTGGAGCTGGGCTGGCTGCGAGGGCAAGAAGGCGCACATTGAGGTCTACGCGCGCGCAGCGAAGGTCGCGCTGCTGCTGAATGGCAAGAAGGTGGCGGAAAAGCAGCTGAAGAACGACTGCTTGGCGAAATTCACCATTCCGTACCAATCCGGCACGCTGGAAGCCGTATCCTATGACGCGATTGACCGCGTACTGGGGCGCTGCAAGCTGCAAACGGCCGGGACGGACACGGTTCTGCGCGCCGTGCCGGAGGAAAAGAAAACGAAACCCGGCCGCCTGTGCTACATTCGCATCCGCTACACCGACCGTGCGGGCGAATTGAAGCCGATGGAACGCGGCATGGTGAACATCACGGTCAGCGGCGGCAAGCTGCTGGCGGCGGGCAGTGCGTGCCCCTTCCATCCGGGCAGCTACCTGACGCCGGAAACCGACACCTACTACGGCGAGGCGCTGGCGGTGGTGGAAGCAGGCGAAAGCGGCGCGGTGGAGGTTTCCATCAGCGACGGCGAGCGCAGCGACACGGTGAAAATCCCGATTGCGTAAGAGAAATTCCCTATTATTATAATGCAAACAGCCGCGGTTCTTGTGTTGGAGGACTGCGGCTGCTTTTTGGTGCAATTGTAAATTCTTCCGCCCTGTATTGCCAAAAAGCAGGAACTCCCTACGCCCACGGCGAATATATCAAAGGCGAACAAAATTCCTCACAACCCAGGCGACGCGAACGCGAAGAAAGAAGGAAAACGCATGAAACGCTTTCGGAAGTTTTTGAATGACCTGCGCGAACCGCTTGGTATCGGCATGAAACGGCTGATGATTGCGCTCACAATCATTCTGGGCATCGTGATTGTTACCGCCGCCGGGTGGCTGCTCTGGTCACGAATCGGGATGGCGTATGCGCGGAACAAGGTGTCGGACACCTATCTGCAAAATCAGCCCGCTTACCAGTCCTTCGTGGCGGACAGGGACGATTATGCCTATCGGGTGCGCTATACGACCTTTTACACGCCGTCGGACGCACTGACGGAGATGGGCGTTGAGAAAATCTATGAAGAGGTGGGCAGCTGCATTTGCTTTGAGCAGGCATGGCGGGCACTGGGAGGCATTCCGCAGGGGATACTCTACGCACCGGACACGGAGGAGGTGCCCTCGTGGTATCACCGGGTGCAGCTGGATAACGACTGGTATTATTACTGGATTCCGGGCTGATGCACGGCGGAATCTGACGTGCCATGAAGGAGGCAGCATATGAATCACTGCAAGCAAACGGTTTTTCTGATTCTACTGATGCTCGTCCTGCTCTTGCCGCTGGCATCGGCGGAGGGGCGCACGTTTATCACGGTGGATGACTGTGTGCCCCTCGAAATCCGGGCGGGCAGCGCGGTCACGGCGGAGGAACTCATCGTCCCGAAGTGGGGGAACGTCATCAATCCGCAGTTTGGCGACCAGATTTCCCCGTCGCTCACCAATGGCGACACGGTGGTGGAGGGCGACATCAGCAGCCTGCGCGTGCTGCTCCTGCTGGCGGACGCGGACGGGAACAAGTACCTGCAAGCCGCCGTGTGGGACGCGGACAGCGCGACGTATGCCATCACGCGCAGTTCAAACCTGCCGGAAAATGCGTATCTGGACACCTATCACGAGGGGGATGCTATCTTTCTGTCAGTTGGATACGACACGCCGGGATTTGCCGAATCGGGTGATTTGGACGACCTTGCGTGGCTGTACATCACGGCGGAATGGACGGACACGGACGTGTGGGTCGTGACCGATGTGACGGACGGGTTCTCGTTCTTCGTGGATTACGACGACGGGCAGTACGTCATCCGGGACTATTGGGACGAGGACGTGCTGCAAACGATTTCGCGGGATGCAACACTGGACACATTCGACTTTGTGAACCCGTTTGCGGCGGAAATCGGGTGGATGAAGTAAGATGAACAAGCTCTGGAATCTGCAAAACTACTCGGCGGAGGCGCTGCACCGAACCGTCAGGCGCGACGGGTTGCGCGTCCGGATTCATCCGCAGGTGCATCCGTTCCTGCGCCGCGAAGTGCATACGTTTGTCCGCTGGCTGCGGGCAAATTACCCGTTTCCGATTCGGGTGAACGTTTACATCCCGAACACGAAGAAAATCCGCGCGAACGACGGCGATTTGTGCTACGGGCGCTGCTTTGTGCCGGATGACCCGGACGACAGCATCACCATCGACGTCGCCGGGGGCTACGACTACGACGGCGACTTTCGGGCGCTGCAAAATTACACATGGGGAACCATCTTCATGCTGGCGCACGAGCTGGGGCACTACTACCAGTACCTGAACCGCGTTTCGCTGACTCCGCGCGGGATTGAGTGGCAGGCGACGTACTACGCGCACCGGGTGCAGGAAGCGTATTATGACGCAGAGTGGGACGAGATGGACGAGTGGGCGGAGGAGCGTGCGGATGAGTCCTGACGGTGGAGTTTAGGACGTAAAAGTCGAAGAGCCTTGGTATTATCAAGGGGGGAATGATCTCCTCATCGCGCATTCGGCAGGAAAAAGTTCCCCGATTTTTCGCGCGCAAGTTGCTTTTCCCTTGCGCGAATCCGCCGATTATGCTATAATAGGTTTGCTGCTGAAAATTGCGTTCTTCGGCGGCAACTTGCGAAAACCTTGAAATCACCGGGTTTCAGGCGCATGAGCCCATAGCTCAGTAGGATAGAGCGACTGCCTCCTAAGAAAGCGCTCAACGCTTCCCTTTGCGCCGCTGACTTGATAGGACTGGACTTCAAAACCTACCGAGTGGCGGACAAACCGCTTCCCAAGCCTTCTGTGGAAGGGAAATCGTCGCCTCGCTACGATAAGGAAAACAAATATGATTTCATAATTGTTTTTCTTATCAAAGCAGAACTAAAATAAAGCCATAAGAATCGCACTGAAACCGTGCGAAAACCTTGAAATCACCGGGTTTCAGGAACATGAGCCCATAGCTCAGTTGGATAGAGTAACTGCCTCCTAAGCAGTCGGTCGTGGGTTCGACTCCCACTGGGCTCATTACCAAATAAATAAATCTTTCTGGTTGACGTTCTCGCGTGCGTGTTGGCAAACGTGCGAAGAACATCGGCTGGAAAGAATTTTTTTGCCTTCTATTGGAAATCTGCTTTTTGCCCCGCTGCTGGCGCTGTTGGCAGCTTTCCAACATTTCGCCTTTTTGCCAACAACGCTGTTATGGCAAACGGGCGATTTGCCTAACATTCGCGTGCACGGCGTGCCAGCAATTTTCTGCACTCAGTATTTTTTGGAATTATCTGTATTACTTTGTGAACTTTCAATAGACAGAATAACAATACTTTTTAGTAATCACCTTGATTTCCTGTGCATCGAATTATCAACTCTTCACATGCCCTGTTTCGCTATGTTGGATGCGGTTAGACAAAGAAGCAGCTGTGTGCTGGCATGCAAACCGCCTGCCGCTTTTGATGGCAGCAAAAAACTCTGCGGGAGATTTCCGCAGAGCTTTCGAGTATATTGGGGTGTTCGTGATTATCCCAGCGTCTTGGCGAGCATTTTCAGCATAGCGACCATATCCGGATTGCTGAAAATTTTGAGCAGCACTTCTGAATTAAGCCCAGCCTGCTGTACTTGCTCTTCCACGGCTTTATCCTGCGGTTCCGGCACGATTTTCACGCCCTTTCCGCCATAAAACGCCTGCTCAAACAGCTGCGCATTGTTTCTGCGGCTCTCGTCCAGAATGTGCGAATACTGATCCGTTACCATTGTCGCCTGTGCGTGACCAGAATCCCCTTGCACCGCCTTAATATCGCCGCCATTCAGCTTGAGTTTGTAGGTGATGCTGGAATGCCGCAGACTATGGAAGCAGACTTGCGGAAGCTCGTTTGCTTCAATCAGCTGCCGCATACTCTTGCGGATGATGTTCGATTCCACCGGCTGACCACGGCTTCCCGCGATGACGAGGTTGTAGTCGTGGTACTCTGCACCCAGCTGCTCAATCAGCAAATCCTGCTCCACTTTCCACTTCGTCAGGTTTTCAGCAACCGTCTTGGGCAGAAAAATTTTGCGGATGCTGGCTCGCGTTTTCGGCTTTTTCAAAATCAGTACGGTATTGTTCTGCAAGCCGATTTCGGGGAATGTGGTCAGCACGTCCTTGTTGTCGGTAGCTTCCATGCTGCGCTTGTTGACGCGCTGGAGCTGCTTGTTGACGACAATGTGGGCTGTTCCCGCCGCAATGCTCTCTTCCGAAATGTCTACGCAATCCCACGTCAGTCCGAGCAGTTCACCAATGCGCAAAGAGCAGGAAAACGCAAGATTCAGGCACAGTTTCAGTCGCTCATCTTCACAGCAGTCAATCGCGTGAAACAGCGTCTGAGAATCCCAGATGTCGCGCTCCTTCATTTCGTATTTCGGGAGGGTTGCAAACTTGGCAGGGTTCTTTTCGATGAGCTCCCATTTTTCTGCCTGATTGAAAGCGCTGTGCAGAAGATTGTGGATTTTGCGAATCGTCGGCGGCTGCACAAACTTCCCAGTTTGGCGATACTTCTTGTCCGTCATCAAGGGCACCGCGGGCGTTTTCAGCAGTCCCTGATAGAACATTTCCAGCACCCGCGGCGTAATTTCCTTCAACCGCAGTTCGCCGAGTTTGGGGGCAATGTAGTGCCGAATCAGCCCGGTGTTTGAGCTGTAACCGTTAATCGCCCACTTCGTCTTGCCGTAGAGCGAAACATACTCTTTCAGCAGTTCATTGAGCGTGTTGCAGGTCGGAATGGTGAATGAGCCGAGCTGCTGTTTGTATTCGATTTCCGATTTGCGCTGCTTTGCTTCCGGCATTGTCGAAAAGGCTTCCCACTTCTGATGGCGCTTTCCTGCCTCATCATAGTAGGAATAGACAACGTTAAACTTGTTGCGTTTACAGATGATTGTCGCCATTCATTTCTCCTCCTTGCTGATTGCTGTTATTCTGATTAGACAGTCTTTCGAGATCAGTCCGTGCAATGCGCCACTGCGAAGCCAACCGTTTCGCCGGAATCCGCCCGTCAGAGCACAGCCGGTAGACGGTTCTTTCCGACAAATGCAGAAATGACGCTGCTTCCGGCACAGTGAAGAATTTTTGTGCTGGAATGGATGTACTCTCCTGCTCGACGCTGCTGACAGCCGGCAATATTTGCGGCAATTCCTTTCGCGAACGTTTTACAACAGACGCAGCAATCTGCGCGTCTGTCCGCATCTCAGTTTCACGCCAGCGCTGATAGCTGCTCATGGTAACATACAGCTGCCTGTTGATACTAACAATTTCCAGCACATATTTTAGCTGCCGAACCAATTTGTATGTTTCATCACGCTCAAGCCCCAATAAACGCCCAAATTCCGTGAGCTTCATGAGGTTTGCTTTGTGCAGCTCGTTTGGGTGTTCAGCTGTGACAAGATGATAGGTGCATTGCGAATTATACCAGAACTGAAACACTGCAGCATCGACGCGCCACTGACCGTATTGATACACGGAATACGGAATTTTTTCCCGGTGAATCAAGTCGTAGACGGTATCAATTCCGATGCCAAGCAGGTTAGAAATATCCTTCACGGAATACGACTTCTTTCGCAGATCTTCTCCCGGCGGCGGCCCATTTACCTTTCGATAATGGGTTTGATTGGCATACCACGTTTCAAACGAGCTGATGACTACGCGCATTTCTCCGTGAATCGTGAGAACATCGAACCATTGCTTTTTAATCAGCCAGTAGCTGGCTGTTTTTTTCAGCCCCAGCATCTGACGCATGGTCGGCACTGACATGGTTGATGCTTCCCGCACTCTGTTCATGGTGGTTCTCCTTTCCGGCAGTCAGATTTTTCACCTGCCAGCAAAAACGATAGCACATCTTCCGCCATTTTTTTAGTCTGTCGATACCCTGCTTTCCTGCTTAGCGCTCAGGCTGTGCGTTGAGCCATGCATCAAAAGCAGTTTTCGGGATTCGGTAGATTCCTCCGGGCAGACGGATACTTCGGAAAGCATTCTGTTTGAGCAGCTGATAAACACTCTTCATGCTGATGCCAAGCATCGTCGCGACTTCATCCGTCGTGTAACATTTGCGTTCAACGCCGGTGCGCTCCATTGCAGCCTGAACTTCTGGTACTTTCATCATTGCAAATCACCTCATGCAGCAATTTGAAGGTTCCCCCTTCACTCTTGAACTGTAAATTTGTGTCCCGTTTGCGACATAAAAAAAGACTCCATAGCAAAAAAATTTTACTATGGAGTATGCAAAATTTAGAAAAGACTGTTTACTGAACAGCAGCTTTGCGAGAAGCAGTTCAGTTGATGGACTCTAATGCACGCCGCAGCATATTGCGATACTGCGTTTGGACAGATTCTGGCGCGGCGATTCGTATACTCCCCGCCTGTTCAAAAATCCATCCCCAAAATGATCTTGTGAGTTTCACAGGAATCGTCGCCTGAAAATGCGTGTTGTCTATCTGCCTGTATGGGAAATGTTCACCAAATTGATCAATTACATAGTTCATCATGCTATTTTCGCATTCCAGCGTAACGGCTGTTTTCTGATAAACATTTGCATGAGAAAGATAAGATTCCACATAATCAGCAGGGTGAAAATCAAGCGGCTGCTTGACAGCTTCCGCATCTACGAAACAGGGAATCTGCATTTTATCAAGACGATAAGCGCGTATAGCTGATTCGCTGTCAGACCAGCCTACGACGTAATACCAATCTGTCCGCCATATGGTCGAATACGGAGAAAAAACAATTTCTTCAGAAAACCGTGATTCGCGATTGTGCTGCCCGTTATAGGCAGCATACTGAAAGCTGATTTTCTTTGATGCTGCTATTGCCTGATGAATAATATCAATCGACAGAAAGATACGACTATTGACGCTTTTCGGCTGATTGCTCGCTGAAACCGTTGCACAGAGCTGCTCAGCATCATACAGCCCGGCAATTGATGCCAGCTTTTGCGTGAGGCAGGCGGTATGATGGGCTGTGAGGAATGGCGCAGCGGCTACCGCATCTATCAGCATCCGCAGTTCGGCTGTTTCCAGCAGGCGGCTGCCGTAGCTGTAAAAATTCTTATTGCCTTCCTTCGTGCAGATAATATCGAATCCATACCGATTGAGAATGTCAATATCATTGCTGATTGCGTGCCGTGAGCCGCTGTGCCCGTGCTGCTCACAATATGCAATCAAATCCGCTAACGATACTTTGTGGTCATCATTGGTGTGCTGCACGATATACCGCAGAAGAAACAATGGACGGTCTGTAATTCTGTAGTTATTCTCAGACATAACGCTTTCATCCTCACACAATCGCTTTAAGCACTGCGGCTTAACTTGCACCAACCATTTGCTGAATACATCAGTTTTTTTGCGTAAAGGTTATAATTTCCTCACGCGTTGCAAACGCATGTTCATCGAGCAAGCCGACGACTCGCCCCACAAATTGGATGCTTCCATAGTGGCCTTTTTGCATCAGCGGCCACTTCGGGTTCAAGGAAGCCAGGCCGTCTTTTCGGTATTCCTTGATAAACAGTGCATTATCTACTTGGAAGATGCCAACTTCACCATAGCGAGGTGCATCGTCACGCTTGACAAGCACATAGCTCTGATTTGGAAACGCGGGCTCCATGCTGTCACCGTTCACATGAAAAATCAGGTCAGCTCTGCGCGTAATTGGCGACGAGTGGAGGTACACTTGCTTGCAGTGTGCACTGAAATCATCGAGATTGAATCCTGCTGCCACGGCATCGTCTGCCATAGGCAGCTGAACCAGCTCAATCTGCATTTCCTGCACATTTTGCGGGTCTATGCGTGTGGAACGTTCAGCAGCCAGAAGCTGCTCTGTCATGCTAAGAACAATGGCACGATGGGCGCTTGGAAGTTTGCGATAGCTGCTTAATAAGCGAAGTTCTGCATTGCTGTCAGGGTCTGATGAATCGCTGAAGAATTCTTCAATCGAAATATCAAGCAAGCTGCATAATGCAGGAATGTTCGCTATATCCGGTCGAGTCCTGCCAGTTTCCCAATTGGCGACAGCTGCCCTTGAAACGTGCAGCTGCTCCGCCAGCTCAATCTGGGAAATGTGGGCAATCATGCGCAGCTCTTTCAAGCGGCTTGCAAAAGAAATCCTATCTCGAACCATATTTTTTCCCTGTGTTTGCGTTTTTGCATTACGCGACAGACTGCCTTTGTTAGAGAAAATTCGCGCCAGCTTCATATCATCACACTCCAATGTCAGTAATAATATACATGATAATAGATTACGGAATACTTGTCAATATGCAAAATCAGAATGTCTTAAAAATCAACCAATGTTCACATTACGCCTTGCAATGTGCTATCCAGTATCATATAATAACAGTGTCATGCTGATAATCTGCAAGGAGGCGACAAGAGTGAGCGACCAGATGGCTTCTGTCCTGCAATCGATGCAGGACTATATTGAGCATCACTATCTTGATGAAATGATGGACGAGATTGAAGCTGTGATTGACATGGAACACAAGCAGCATCTTAATTTGGGGTTGGAGCAGCAGGATGACGAAGTGCTGCGGTGCGTAAAACTTGCTTTTGACCGCTCCGCAGGAAAAATCGTCCGCTCAGCTTTCTGGCGCAAAGATAGGATTAATTTGCGTGCAGATATGAAAATCCGCATCAAAGTTGCTGTCTGCGCTGATGGGAAAATTCCGCATTATGTGATTCGCTATATCTGCTGCACTGCTGATTTTGTGCTGGAAAACGGGATTCGGAGGATTAGCAGTGTTACCGATGTGACAATGGGAGGACTCCCTGAAAGAAGGATGCCAAAGCTATCAAAGTTTCTGGTGCCGGTGCTTTCTTATGAAGAAATGGAAGTTCTTGTTCTGGAAATGCTGGGAAAGTATCTTGGAAAAGATGCCACACAGAAGTATCAGCATGATGGTGCGACAAGACTTGCTCATGCGATGGGGCTTAATATTACAAATGCCTCTTTATATCGCAACCACTATACGTCTGCAATGCTCTTTATGAAGGAAGGCAGTGTGCGCGTAACTGAATCAGGAAACATTGGCTCTGCAACAGACGATGAGGCATGGCATGAATGCATTATTCCTGCAAAGACCATCATTCTCAACGACAACGTGTATCCTTCTTCTGACATAGAACAGGCTATTTATCATGAATGCGGTCACTATGAATGGCATAGCATGTTTTTTGAACTTCAAGAGCTGCATTCTGCCGATTTGAAATTGTTGGAGTATCAAGAAGCCGATAAAGCATCGAAACCGGCAGAAAAGGACATTCGGTGGGTAGAAAGGCAGGCAATTTATGTGAGCTATGCGGGAATTTTCCCAAGACCTGTTCTTATGCCTATGGTGCAGGAATATTGGCGCGAGATTGCAAACAGCAATGACAACATGGGGAAAAAGATTTCTTATGTGATATATAGAATTTCTCAAGAAAAGCAAAAACGTCGGTCACTGATAAAAGCTCGTTTGATTATGCCTGGCGCAACGGCTGCAAAAGGTGCTTGCAATTATGTCGATGGCAGTTACATTGAACCGTTTGCCTTTAATCCAGAGCGTCTTAGTGCTGGTGAAACGTTTGTTATCGGTCGTTCTCAATTTACAGAGCTGTATGAAAAAGACGCGGACTTTCGCAGCTTGATTAGCACCCATCAGTTTATCTATGCGGATGGTCATGTATGTGTCAACATGCCAAGTTTCGTATCCCAGACACCCAAAGGCGTTTGCCTGACGGCGTGGGCTTTATCTCATTTGGACGAGTGCTGCCTGAAGTTTAAGAAGCACTACCGAACGAACCATGAGAACTACAAGATTGGTGAACTTCACTCGGATCAGGAGTACAATGAACGCTATGGTATGATTCACGCTATGAAAAGTGCTAAAATTGCCGGACTGACACCAGAAGAAGTCATGATGAAAAATGTCGCATATCTTGAAAGCTTTCCACGCACACCCGCAAAAGCTATGTCACAGCTGGTGAAAGACCGCTGCCGGACAAAACGTGAAGCAGCCCAGCGCTGCTGCTTATCGGAATCTACGATTTCGCGTATGTGCCAAGACAACAGCTTTCCTTACGATGTTGAGCAGATTACCAAACTTGTTGTTGGGTTAAGTCTGCCACCGCTGCTGTCTGCTATGCTGCTGGAAACGATGGGTTTTACAAAAACGGTAATGCTTCGATACTACCGCTACCAATGCATCATAGACTGCATGTTTATGGATGATTTAGAAACGGTCATGGAAACACATCGAGAACTCTTTGAACAATAACCTGTATTGCTGCTCGGAATGAGCAGCTTTTTGCTTTGTAAACGGCTGAATGCGAGCACTTAGCTGTAACAGGGGAGAAGATATAGAAAAGAAACAGACCATTACTGGCAGAAAGGTCTATCATGCAACCTTCACCCCGAACCTGTGCCAGTACATTGACACGCTGGCACCGACGGAATTTGACTTGGTGCTGGAATGTCAACTGCCGCGCATCCTGGATGTTTCGGAGCTGGTGGACAACAAGCTGACGCTGACGCTTTCGGATTCGCACATTTTCCCGGAGAATGCGCAGCTGGATTTGATTTTCTGGCCGCAAGACGGCATATCGAGTGCTCCTATAACGCACTTCTATGTGGAGGATCGTGCAGAACTTTACCCGGACGGCAAGCGCGAAATTACGCTTGACCTCTCGGCGCTTCGCTGCGACCTGGGATATGCTCTCTACATTGCGCAGACAGCGGACAACTATGTGGAATCGGAACACAGTTATGTTACGAGCCGCATCGACATACCGCATACGCCGTACATTGAGACGGTACGGCCTGCAACACCGACGGAAGACGGTCTGGTGAGTGCAACAGTCTGCCGGATTTGCGATACATGGCTGGGCAATGGGTATGCAATTGCGTCGGATCACATTCTGCAGCTGCCTGCGAATTTGAAGGCAATCGAGGAAGAAGCCTTTGCCGGCATGTGGCAGGTGCAGCAGGTGAATATTCCGGAGGGCGTTACTGCGATTGGAAAGCGCGCCTTTGCAGACTGTACGCTACTGCGGCTGGTCATTATCCCGAACAGTGTGCAAACGCTGGCGGATGATGCCTTCAGCGGCTGCCATCCGGTGATTCTCTGCGACGCGGAAAATCAGCAGGTGATTGACTGGGCAAATGCACAGGGATTGATGGTCGTTTTCAAGGAAAGCAAATAATACATTCCTTTGGCTGCTTCGGGGACACAGCTTCTCCGAAGCAGCCCCTTTTCTTTTCAAAAAAATCTCGAAACAGGATTGACAAAATGGGCTTGATACACTATAATAGAGACAAGGTTGAGCGTTAAACCTGACGAAAAATACGCCACGAACTCGTGAAGGAGGTTTTCCCATGAGAGGGTCGAAGAAATTGGTTTCCATGCTGCTGGTGCTGTGTCTGATGCTGGGCACGCTGCCGCTGGCGATGGCGGAAGAGGTCGTTGATGCGGACTTGACCTGCACGATTACGCTGGGCAACTGGCCCGCGGATACGGCGGCGGAGGCGGAAAAGGCGCTCTTTGAGAGCTACCGCGAAACGATGAAGAAGCAGTACCCGAACGTGACGCTGGTGCCGGATTACTACTCCTACACCCTGAGCAGCTACGTTCCGATGGCGAAGGGCGGCACGGCGCCGAGCATCTTCCAGCCGCCGTTTACCGACCCGCAGCTGCTGATCAGCCAGCATCTTGTCGGCGACGTGACCGATGCGCTGGAGCGCGCGGGCGTGCTGAATGAGTTCAGCCCGTCGTACCTCGAAATGCTGTCCGACGAGAACGGCCGCATCTACGGTCTGCCGCGCGACGGCTATGTGCTGGGTATGCACATCAATGTCGCCCTGTTCCGCGAGGCGGGGCTGGTGGACGAGGAAGGTCTGCCGATTTACCCCAAGACCTTGCAGGAAGTGGCGGAATACGGTCAGATTATCCGCGAAAAGACGGGCAAGGCGGGGCTGGTATTCCCGGCGAGCGAGACATATGGCGGCTGGCTGTTCACCAATATCGCGTGGAATTTCGGCTGCGTGGGCGAAAACGCGCTGGAATATCAGGATGAAGACGGCCGCTGGGTGTGCAACTTCACATCCGATGAGTGCGTGGCGGCGATGGAGTACATCCGCGACCTGCGCTGGAAGTACAACATCCTCAATGCCGACGCGACCACGACCGACTGGGCGGGCGCGCATTCTCTGCTGGGCACGGGCGAAGCGGCGATGAACTTCGCGGCGGATGACTCGGTTGACCAGCCGACCTCCAACAAGGGTCTGCCGGTGGAGGACTTCGCGCTGATTCCGTTCCCGGCGGGCGACGCGGGACGCTATGCGCTGGCGGGCGGTACCTGCTACATGTTCGCGCCGAACATCACCGAGGATCAGGCGACGGCGCTGATGGCGTACCTGACCGTGCTGGGCAAGATGCCCTACCTGAATGACCAGATTATCGAGGGGATGCGCGCGGACTATGCTGCCAAGCGCGACCGCGGCGCACCGGTTCTGCCCGCCATCAGCGCGTGGAACGATGCGGACTACAACGCGGCGAAGCAGGCGATTATTGACGAATACTGCAATGTCGATATGCGCTTGTATAACGACTTCTTCGATTCCATCACGCAGGGCACGATTACGCTGCGCTCGGAAGAACCCGTCTTTGCGCAGCAGCTGTATCGCGAGCTGACCGCAGTAATTCAGCGCGTCATCACCCGCGAGGGCGCGGATGTGCGCAAGGCGCTGCAAAAGGCGCAGGATTCCTTCCAGGAGTATCTGGATGATGAAATCAATGATTATTAATTTCTGATTCTGCATGGCATTGCACTGTTTGTTGCAGAGGGTTTCGCCTCTGCGGAGGCGACCAAAGGGCTTTCCGATCGCCCTTTGGAAACCTTCGGCGCCACTGCACTTTGGGTTAGCCCTTGTTGGTGACGAGCGAAAGTCAATGCGGACGGGGCAGTGCGGTGCCATCGGGCAATTATTGCTAATTGCTAATTCCTCATTTCTAATTGGAAAAAAGAACACCGGCGGAGGAGAACCGATGCCGGTTTCTTTTACACAAAAATCGCTCAAATCTTCGCGGAGGAACGCCTATGAGCAGAAAAAAGGCGCAAGTCGGCTTGCGCGCACGGACGGTTGACCACCTCAATGCTTGGCTGATTATGCTGCCGAGCCTCGTGCTGATGCTGTTCTTTGTCTGGGAACCGCTGTTCGAGAGCGTGGTGATGAGCCTGTATAAGACGCGCAACATCGAACTGGTGAACTTCATCGGCTTCAAAAATTACATCAGCGTCATGGGCAAAGATGACTTCCTGCAGGCGCTGACGAACACGTTCTCGTACACGTTCTGGTCGCTGCTGCTGGGCTTCTTTCTGCCGATGGTGCTGGCGCTGCTGATTGGGGAGACGGTGCGGAGCAAGAGCTTTTTCCGTACGGTGGCGTATCTGCCGAATATGCTGCCCGGTCTGGCGGTCGTCATCCTCTGGTCGGCGTTCTTCTCCGGCGAGAAGTCCGGCGTGCTGAACATCCTGCTCAGCCATCTGGGCATTGCGCCGCAGACGTACCTGACGCGCTCGGAGTGGGTCATCCCCATCATCATCCTGATTGCGACGTGGAAGGGCGCGGGCGCGACGGCACTGATTTACATGGCGGGCATGTCCAGCGTCAGCCCGGAGCTGTACGAAGCGGCGGCGATTGACGGTGCGGGCATCTGGCAGCGCATCATCCACATCATGATTCCTGCCATCAAGAAGCTCGCGGGTACGCTGCTGATTCTGCAAATCATCTCCGTGTTCCAGATTATGTATGAACCGATGGTGCTGACGAAGGGCGGCCCGGATAATGCGTCCCTGTCGCTGATGCAGCTGATGTGGCAGTACGCGTTCGGCGGCTCGATGAACTATGGCAAGGCATCTGCCGTCGCAGTGATTGTCACGCTGATTTTGCTCGTCATGACGGCGATTTACTCCTACTTCGACCGCAAAGAATCCGACTGGGATTAAGGAGGGAGAACGCATATGGCAAAAGCACAGCGCACCGGCGTCATCCGGGACTACGATATGCACTCCGCGTCCGTCCGGGTTGGGTATGGGTTCATCATCTTCTTCTGCCTGATTATGACGGTTGTCGCGGTTTTCCCGATTATCTGGGTCGTGCTGGCGGGCTTCAAGGACTTGAAGGAGTTCATGTCGTCCGCCAAGCTGCTCCCGGAGGTGTTCGATTTTTCTCTCTTCGCGAAAACGTGGTCGCAGCTGGGCATTGCGCAGAACTACTTTAACTCGCTGATTTCCGTTGCGGGCAGCGTCGTCTGCGCGATTGTGTTCAACGGTCTGCTGGGCTATGGGCTGGCGATTTTGAAGCCCAAGGGCTACGGCATCGTCAAGAAGCTCGTCATGCTCTCCCTGCTCCTGCCGACGACCATCAGCATCGTGCCGCTGTTCATGAACATCCAGAAGCTGAATCTCGGCGGCTCGTTCGTCCCGCTCTGGCTGAGCTATGGCGCGAACGCCATGTACGTTATCCTGTTCGTGCAGTTCTTTGAATCGCTGCCGACTTCCATCATCGAAGCCGGGCGGATTGATGGCTGCACGCAGCTGCAAACGTTCTTCTACATCGTCCTGCCGCTGTCCAAACCGATTTGCTCCGTGATTGCGATTTTCGCCATCAACGCCGCATGGTCGGACTTCCTCCTGCCGTATCTGGTGCTTCGCGGCAGCGCGCTGCAAACAGTGATGGTGCGCCTGTTCGTGTTCAGCACGGAACAGACCGTCAACGCCGACACGATGATGCGCTCCGTCGTTTTCTCGATGATTCCGCCCATCATCCTTTTCTTCATCTTCCAGAAGCAGCTGACCGAAAACGCCGTGTCTGTGGGCATCAAGGGGTGACATTATAAAAAACTTCGATAGTCACCCAGTAACATGGGAGGCGCCGAAGGAGTCCAGAGGGCGAGCGCAGACTTCGTCTGTTTTCATTGCCCTCTGGAACTTGCTTAACAGCCCATTCACGGAAAAGAAGACAACCTGCAATACCGAAAAAAAGAGCTTCTACTTCTTTCTTGCCAAAAAGAAAGAACCGACAGGAGGACGCACAATGGCAAAAGCCGCTGACGTATATTTCCAAGTAGACCCGTGGAAGGTCATTGAGCAGGGCTTCGACCCCGCCTACGCGCGCGTGAGTGAATCCATCTTCTCGCTGGGCAATGAAAGCATCGGCGTGCGCGGCTGCTTTGATGAGGGCGGTCATGTCGATAGCCTTCGCGGAGCGTATACCAATGGCATCTATGATATGGAGAAGCTGAGCCGCTCCTATAAGGGCATCATCGACAAAACGCACTTCATGATTCCCTCGGCGGAATGGCTGATGACGACGATTTCCGTCGATGGCGAAACGCTCGATTTGGGGCAGTCGCAGTTTTCTGACTTCACCCGCGAACTCGACCTCCGCGCCGGCACGCTCACCCGCCGCTTCCTCTGGACGACGAAGAGCGGCAAGCAAATCCGCCTGACCTTCCTCCGCTTCCTCGATATGGTGCACCGCGAACGCGCGTACCAGCGCATCACGCTCGAAGCGCTCAATTTCACGGGCAGCGCGACAGTCACGTCCGGTGTGTCCTTCGACGTCGTACATGAAGGGCGGCAGAAGTGCTTCTGGCAGGAGACGCGCATCGACGCGAAGCCGGATTGCCTGATGGCGCAGTCCCGCACGACGCTATCGAATCAGGAGGAGTTTTGCGGCGCATGGCTGACGCTGCCCGGCGAATCCACCACATCCGCCGAGGGCAAAACTGTCACCGCGACGGCGGATGTTCTGCTTGCGCCGGGGCAAGCCGTGCAAATCGACAAGCGCGCCGTCGTGCTGTTCAACGGTCAGCAGGGGGACGACCTCTGGCAGAGCGGTCAGGACGCGATGGCGCAGAGCAAAGCCGTCTCGCTCGATGACGCACAGGCGGCACAGCGCACGTACTGGGATGCTTACTGGCACACGTCCGACATCTGCATTGAGCCGAAAGATGAAAGCATGGCGGAAGCCGTCGCAGCGGAACAGCAGGGGATTCGCTTCTGCTCCTTTCAGCTCGCGCAGACCTACAACGGCGGCAGTATGCGCCACAACATTGGCGCGAAAGGCTTGACGGGCGAGGCGTACAACGGCCACGCATTCTGGGACACGGAATCCTGCTGCCTGCCGTTCTACCTCTTCACGAACCCGGAAGCCGCGAAATCGCTCCTTCTTTTCCGCTACAACACGCTGCCGATGGCGCTGGAGCGCGCAAAAATGCTGGACTGCAAGGGCGCATGTTACCCGATTGCGACGCTCAACGGCGATGAGGCATGTCCGCTCTGGCAGCACGCCAGTCTGCAATTGCAGCCGAGCACGGCGGTGTCCTACGGCATCTGGCATTATGTCCACCTGACGGACGACAAGGCGTTTTTGTACCGCTACGGTGCGGAAATGCTGCTGCAAATCGCCCGATTCCAAGCGACGCGCGTCGGCTTCAGCGAGAAAATCGGCAAATATGGCTTCTTTGGCGTGATGGGCCCGGACGAATTCCACATGATGGTCAACAACAACGCGTATACCAATTATATGGGGATGCGCGCCCTGCGCTATGCGGCGGATGTGCTGGATGCAATGCGGGCGGATGCGCCGGAGACTTATGCGGCACTGTGCGAAAAAGTCCAGCTTGCACCGGATGAACCCGCGCAATGGCGGCACATTGCCGACAATATGTACATTCCGGAAACGCCCGACCACCTGTTTGAGCAGCATGACGGCTTCTTCGAGTTGCCGCACACGGATATCAACAGCATTCCGGTCAGCGAGTTCCCGCTCTACGACCACTGGGCGTACGACCGCATCTACCGCACGGACATGATTAAGCAGCCGGATGTGCTGATGTTCCTCTACCTCTACAATTCGTCTTTTGATACCGAGACGAAGCGTATCAACTACGATTTCTACCAGCCGCGCACGATTCACGAATCCTCCCTTTCGCCTGCGATTCACTCCATTTTGGCGGCGGAGCTGGACAAGATGGATGAAGCGGTCAGCTTCTTCGGCTACGCGACGCGCCTTGATCTGGACAACTATAACCGCAATACGCGCGAGGGCTTGCACATCACGAGCATCGCGATGGCATGGGCGAACATCGTCTACGGCTTCGCAGGTCTGCGCAGTGATGACACGATGCTGCGTTTCGCCCCGCGTCTGCCGGAGCGCTGGAAGCGGCTGACCTTCTCGGTCATGTACCGTGGGCGTGTGATTGCAATCAGCATGGATGTGGATAAGACTGTCTTCCAGCTGACGCAGGGGGACAAACTGGCGGTACAGGTGTATGGCGAGACGGTGGAATTGACGGATGAGCCAATTTCGGTGCAGCGGCAGTAAAGCTGAATACAAAACGGCGCTGGCAGGGTGAGATTCTTGCCAGCGCCTGTTTGCGTGCAGAAAAGAATTGAAAAGTCAACAGTATGTGTGCAAAACACACATGAGAAATGCGGTGGAACAGCGCTCGTCCTCATGTTTGAGAGCAGGGACACGCATCTGCGCAGTTTGTTATGGCGCTGCGTACTCGACCACCGTCTGAATATCCGTTTGTTTGAACAGCATACAGCCGCAGTGCCCTTTGAAAGTGGGGAAACTGATGATTTTCAATTTTGTGTCAATCTCCGGACTGTAATATACAATTTCCAGCGTTTCACCGAACAGCGCCGTGCGCTCGTAGACGCGCAGCCACTTTGCGTCCATATTGGGGAAAATGCTGCCGAAAGAGTGGTTGATGAGTTGCTGCAGCGGCGTTTTTTCGATTTCAGCCAGTGCCTCGTTACCGTAGCGGAAGATCCAGTCCACAGCGGCACGCTCCTCGTTGAACACCATCTCGATGTCGGTAAACGCAAAGGGCGCGCTGTCATAGCTGGCATAGTGCCGCTGATATTCTTCCTGTGTGGTGGGCGCGTCGCTGTCAGACAGGCTCTGCGCAATCTGCCGCCGTCCGGCGCGCAGCTGTTCTTTGAGCTCTCGTTTCTTTCGACAGCTATAATACAGTGTTTCTCCGTTGACGAGTTCAATCTCCTTTCCAATGTCGTGGATTCCCTTGATAGACACCAGCGTGGCGCGGTCGGCGCGGATAAAGCCGCTGCCAAGCAGACTTTCCAATTCATGGATGGTGGCATAGGTTTCGTAGGTTCTGCCATCGGAAAAATGGATGATCGACTGGCGGCCTGACAATTGAATATAAAGAATGTCCTCTGTCAGCAAGCTGATATGCCTGCGGTTGGAAATAACGGAAATATCGTCAAAGCTCATAGCTTTTTCCTCCACCATTATAATACCATTACAGAATACCATGTTTTCAGATACAATGCAAGATTCAACGCAAAGAAAAAACGTCATTCGCGCAGGATTGTACGATGTTCACGCAAGGTATGTTGCAATTCAAACAAAGTTATGCTACACTGAAAACACAAGAACAGAAAAGTACGGAAGGTGAGCAATGTCATCTTTCGTAGCAGTTCCCTATGGGGAAACCTGTCTGAGTAAAGGAGGAACACCTGTGAAAAAGAAACTGCTAAGCTTACTCCTTGTGCCGACCATGTTGGCTGCCACGCTGACGGTCTGCGCCAGTGCCGAGAAAAGCAGCGACACTGCCGCCGTGTTCAATGCAGAGACGAAGCCGGCAACCCAAAGCACCATTGAGGTCAATCGGCAGGTATACGACTTCCTGAACTTTGAGGATACGTCGGAGTTTGAGAATGCGGAACGAGGTTTCATCGCCGCACCGGACACACTGAATCTCCGTGGCGAGAACGGGAGAATCGTGTGGACGCAGGACGCATATGCGTTTCTTGACAAAGACGCGCCGGATACCGCCAACCCCAGCCTGTGGCGGAATACGCAGCTAAACCACATTTACGGTCTCTTTGAGGTTACTGACGGCATCTACCAGGTGCGCGGCTATGATATTTCCAATATTACCTTCGTCCGCAGCGAACACGGATGGATCATCATGGACTGCGGCAGCAGCAAATATACCGCGGCGGAAGCGCTGAAACTCTTCCGCTCCGAGATGGGCGATGGGCGGATTGTCGCCATTGTCATCAGCCATGCGCATGTGGATCACTACGGCGGCATTGAAGGGCTGATTGCCCCCGAAGATGCTGCGGACAGCAGCCTGCCGCTTGACGAGCAGATTGCATCCGGAAAGACCGCAATCATTGTGCCGAAGGGCTTTACGGACGCGGTAATGAAGGAAAATGTCTTTGTGGGCACGGCAATGAAGCGGCGGGCGTTTTTCCAGTACGGCTCCATGCTTCCCTATGGCGAACAGGGACGCCTTTCGGTGGGCATTGGCCTGACCGCAGTGCAGACCGGTGTCGGTTATATCGCGCCGACCTTCGAGGTTGCGGATTCGATTTATGAAACAACCATTGATGGCGTAACCGCTATCTTCCAGCAGACGCCGGGGACGGAATCTCCCGCCGAAATGAACACCTATTTCCCCGACAGCAAAGCCCTCTGGATGGCGGAAAACTGCAGCGGAACCATGCACAATCTCTACACGCTGCGCGGCGCGGAGGTGCGGGATGCGAATGGCTGGGCTCGCTATATCACCGAGGCACAGTCGCTGTTCCCCGACGCCGAGGTTGTTTTTCAGGCGCACAACTGGCCGCATTGGGGCAAGGAAACCGTCAACGAATACATGACCAACACAGCTGCCATCTATAAGTTCATCCACGATCAGACCCTCCTGTATATCAACGAAGGTTATACCTCCACGGAGATTGCCTCCATGATCCGGCTGCCGGAGGAGCTGGAAAAGGTTTGGTATACCCGGCAGTATTACGGTACGCTGAAGCACAATGTCAAGGCAGTCTATCAGAAATACATGGGCTGGTACGATGCAAACCCGATTCATCTGGATGAACTGACGCCGAGCGAATATGCCAAAAAACTTGTGGAGTATCTTGGCGACACGGACAAGGTGCTTGAAATGGCACGTGCCGATTATGAAAAGGGCGAATATCAGTGGGTCGCACAGATAACGAATACGCTGGTATATGCTGACCCGGAAAATAAGGAAGCGCGCTATCTGTGCGCCGATGCGCTGGAGCAGCTTGGCTATCAGGCAGAGTCGGGCGCATGGAGAAACGCTTATCTTGTGGCAGCATTTGAGCTGCGGAATGGCACCGGCCTGTACCCGAAGGCAGCCCAACTTGGCGTTGGTACCACCGCCCAGGGGATGGACGCGCAGACAATGCTGGATTACATGGGCATTATCATGGATACGGAAAAGCTCCAGAATCGTTCCTTCACCATCAACCTCAAGCTGACGGATGGCGACGATTATCTGCTGAAGATTCACCATGGCGTGCTCCTGTACTATAAGGATGCGCTCTCAGATGAGGCAGACCTGACGATTTCTACCCCCCGAATCGGGATTCTTGCCATCACAAGCGGAAATCAGGAAAATATCGACAAGCTCATCACCGTTGAAAAGGGCGATAAGGCGCTGTTCCAAGTGTTTTGTGACAGTATGGCCGCTTTTGACCTGTATTTCAATATCATCGAGCCGTAAGAAAAATCGTTATAGGAGGGAAAAAAGATGAAGAAAATCACAGTGATTCTGCTCTGCATGGCGATGCTGCTGTCCGGCTGCGCATGGAGTGTCAGGGCGGAGGCTGTCTCGTCGTCCGAAGATGTGTGGAAAACCATTGAAGAGGCGTACATTTACGCATTCCCGCTGGTGCTGATGGACGCGACGAGAACTTCCGCAACGAATACGGAGGAAGCCGCACCCGGCAAGGCGCCTGTTAATCAGTTCATGCACGGTGTGGCACTGGCCAACGCGCAGTTCAAAAACGTGGTGACGCCGAACGTGGACACCATCTATACACAGGTGTGGTATGACCTGAGCGAAGAGCCGATGATCTATGTGCATCCGGAAACAGACCGCTTCTGCAAGGTGCAGGTGCTTGACGCATGGACAAATACCGTCGCTGTCCTTGACCGGGCTGGAGCCTATGCGATCACGCGCTCAACTTGGAAGGGCGACCTGCCGGACAATGTGACCCGCATTGATGTTCCTACCGCTATGGCGTGGGCCATTACCAGAACGGTACTTTCCGGAGAAGCGGATCTTCCGAATGTGTATGCCGTTCAGGCGCAGATGCAGCTTTTACCGCTTTCTGTCTACCTGAGCGGAGAAGCGTATCAGCCCCCGAAGGGAAGCTATCGGGAGGAAAACAGCTATGTCCCCATCAACAAGGTACTGTCGCTGGATCCTGTCACATTCTTCAACAAAGCAAACACGCTGATGGAAGACAATCCGCCGTCCGCCGCTGATGCGGAAATACTTGAAAAACTCGCGGCAGTTCACGTTGGCCCCGGCATGGAATTTGACGCATCTGTTTTGACCGGAGATATTCAGGCAAATTGGCGGGAAATGCTGCAAGGGCTTCGGCCGAAGCTCGCGGCAGAGGGAATGAAGTTTTCAAAACAGCTGGGGCAGTGGAGCTATTTCGGCGCGCCAATCGGAGACTTTGGTACGGAATATGCCTACCGTGCGCTGGTAGCCATTGCCGGACTTGGGGCAAATACGGTGGAAATCGCACTGTACCCCAAGACGGAAAAGGATGCCGACGGGAATCCTTTGACGGGAGAAAAGTCCTACATTCTCCACCTTGAAAGCGATCCGCAGGTGCTTGAGGGCGGTTTCTGGTCGATCACTGCATACGGTGACGATGATTTCCTCATCGATAATCTGCTCGACCGCTACTGCATCAACGACCGTTCGGGTTTGAAGAGAAATGACGACGGCTCTGTGGATGTGATTTTGTCGAAGGAAGCGCCGGCAGACACGACCAATTGGCTTCCGGTGGGGGAAGGCGGCTTCCATCTGTTTATGCGCATCTATACGCCGGATATGGAGGCACTCAAGACGTGGACAGTGCCGACCATTACGGCGATTGACTAAAGGGAAGGCTGCCGAGGAGAGCAAATCCTCGGCAGCTTTTTCTGGGTGCACCCGGCATGAGCAACAACTAATACTATTTCCAAATGAGAATGCGCCAAGATGCGCCGCGAATTTTTCGCTCTGGCTAACGGGAGTGGAATGCAGCGTAGCAGCGCTACGCTAAATGGAACGACCGGACGCCAGAACGGAAAAGGCGCAAGCAGATGGCGCAGGTGAAGCTGGAAATAGTATAAGCCGGGGAGGTCTTGCAGACGGGAAGTAGGAGAATCCGAAAGCCGCAGTAACAACGAACTGCAAGAAGTCAGCCGAAGCCAGGCTCGCACATGGACGCTGAAATACAGGGAGACGGGCGAATCGGGGCTGGAGGATCGCCGCGGCAAGCGCAAGCATGAGCAAGAACCGCGGAGCGAACTGGAGCAGATGCAAATCCGAATTGCGCAGTTGGAGCACCAGCTGTACATAGCAGAAATGGAGAAGCATCTGCTAAAAAACTGAAGGAAGTAGAGAGGAGAAATTTGGCTTACGGATCGGATCAATGTGAGAATCTCTAATGAATTGGACGAGCTTGTTGTACACCACGAACAAACCCTTCAATTCTTCAGGCAGTTCATACCACGACCTCGAAAGATGCGTTACTCCTTTTCGAAGCTGAAGAACCATATCCAAGATATTCCCATATCGGTCAGAATTCAATTGTGAGAAGAATTCAGTAAGTGCCGTGACTTTGCTTTCGGCAAATTGCTGATCAAACTCATCTTGCAGGTCTCTCAGCATTTCATTGGTACGTTGTAGCCTTACCTCCATCTGCTCAAGCTGGCTTATCGCTTGCTCATAGGACATCTTTCGGGCGCGCTGCCTGCCGGATACCTTGTCTTGAAATTTTAGACTGAATACAGGGAACTCATAAGCTTTACACAGGGCATCCAGAAGATTGTTCAGATAATTTCTTACCAGCACATTGTTACCACTCTGCATCAAAGAATCCATGTCATGATATATGTCAAGTTCAGGATGGTAATGATACAAAGTGATGACTACAACTTTTTCGAGACATGCCTAAGCCAAGTTAGTTCAGAAATCTATGGGCTAAAGGCTATGGGAGCTAGAGTCAATACAAATACTCAGGCGATTTATACGATGAGTGTATGTGATCTGCCAGATATTGAAAACAAGCTTAAACCTTTGCACACCCACTACCGTGCAGCCTGTCTCTATGCCCATGCAAAGACTCAAACTGATATTCCATGGATCCTTTCTCAGCTTCGTGCTGATGCAAAGAGCACCGTAAATCGTAGTGGATCAGGATTGCAAAGTCACACCTTCTTCGCTACAACAACGAAGCGACCGTTGGCGTAGGTATATTCGCAGGGTAGAAAGGGTCAAAAGCTGATCTCCGTATTCGGCAGTAACCCCTGTGTCATAGAGTTGCCTTGTATGAGGAAGGTGATCAGCTCCTTTGCCGAGAACGACTTACCGGAGCCGGGGACACCGAGCAGAAATGCGGACTGGTTCAGGAGATTTGCCTTGTTGCACATGATGAGATTGTGGGAAATGGCATTTTCACCGAAGTAAATGCCGCCCTTATCCATGATCTCCTGCACCTTGAAAGGCATCAGTACCGCCAGGCTCTCCGTGGTGAGGGTTCGGAACGCGTTGATTTTCCTCGTCCCGATGGGCAGCACCGTATTCAGTCCATCCGTCTGCTGATACTTCAGCGTCGCCATCTGGCACATGTGCTTTCTCGCTGTAGACAGCACCGTTTCCGTATCCAGGTCCAGCTGTTCCTTGGAGTCTGCGGTTATCACCATTGTGACCACCGCAAACATCATGCGCTGGTCACGGGTGGTCAGGTCGTCCAAAAACTCCTTGGATTCCTTGCGCTGAAGCTCCATATCATAGGGGACCACAGCGGAGAAGTTGTTGTTCTGATTCTGCCTTCTCTGCCAGCCGGTGATGTTCGTTTCCACGCCCAGCAAGAGGCGCTCCACCTCACGGACGGCTTCATCGGTGGGAATGGGAATCACATCAATGGAGAGCATGAGATTGCGGTTCAGCTCGGTCAGCTCCGAGAACATGCTGTCCTTGATATAGCTGGCGTAGTCCTTGAGGAAAAGCACTCTGGCATATTTCTCGCCCAGCTTGATATGATCCGCAGTACAAAAGCACCGCAACGCCGACAGCCAGTAAAGAAAAAAACGAACTGTCTGAGGGACAGTCCGAAAAACATAGACTCGGTATAGTTCCGAATCTCTCTATTGATTTTGACCTCCAAGAGGATACCTCCTTCTGTTTCAGATAAGAAAAACGCCTTCCTTCCGGAAGGCGTCAAAGTCTTGTGTAGGGAACTTTACTGTAGAAGTACGGAGTCAACAGTTTCCTACATGGTTTTATCGGGCGGTTTAGGTTTAAGGCAATCCCGCACAAAGAAAGAACAGCAAAAAGGTTGGGAAAGATGTATAATAAAGAGGTGAAGAAGCAATTGACGATGAGCCTGATCAGCGACGAGCTGGGACAGGCAACAACAAAGAAGAAAGAGTTTCTGGGAATCATGGAGAAACTGATTCCGTGGTCGGAATGGGTCGGGATCGTGCAGCCGCACTATTACAAAGGAGAGCGCGGCAATAAGCCCTACGACTTGGAATTGATGCTCCGAATCTATGTGCTGCAGCACCTCTACAACCTCGCGGATGACGCGGCGCGCAATGAAATCATCGACAGCCGTGCGTTCTCGCAGTTCTGCGGTGTGGACTCCAGCAATCAGGTGCCGGATGGCGATACCATCGGGCGTTTTCGGCATATCCTTGAGCAAAACCAGCTCGGCGAGGCTTTTTTCACGAATGTGGTCGAAAGTTTGCAGAAGTGCAATCTGATGCTGAAAAAGGGAACGATTGTGGATTCGACGCTGATAGCCGCGCCTTCATCGACGAAAAACAAGGAAAAGCAGCGTGATCCGGAAGCTCATTCCGTCAAAAAGGGCAACCAATGGTACTTCGGCTACAAGGAGCACATCGGCGTGGATGCGGACAGCGGACTGGTTCACACGGTGGAAACAACAGCCGCCAATGTGCACGACAGCAACATGGTTGTCGAGCTTCTTCAAGGAACGGAGGAGGATGTTTATGGTGACAGCGGGTATCTGGGTGCAGAAAAGAAGGATGATGCTGTTCTTGTCAACAATGAAGGAAAGCCTATCCTGTATCAAATCAACAAGCGTCCGTCGCAGCTGAAGAAAGCAAGCGGCGAAAAGTTCGAGCTGCTCAAAGCAATCGAACATGCGAAATCCTCGGTTCGTTCCAAAGTGGAACATGTGTTTTGCGTGATAAAGAGAATCTTTCATTTTTACAAAACACGATTCCGAGGACGGAAAAAACTGCATCAGCATTGCTGCACACTGTTTGCACTTGCGAATTTATACCTTGCTCGCACTCGAATGAAGGTTGCGTAACGAGGTTTATTTCGCGTACAAACAGTGCGTTTGAATTGCGCTTTTTCTCGAAATTTTTGCCCGGCAGGGATGACGCAGCTGGGTTGAACTCAATTATGGGGGGTATCCTTAAAAGTGAACAGTGAAAGTCAGCACACAGAATCAGTAAAAAAGACTCTGTGTGCTGACTTTAATGAAAAGAGGGTAAAGGAAATAAAGCGGAAAAAGAAATCCGCGAAAAAAGGACTATGCAAATGCAAGAAATTATGATACTCTATAAGCGAAGCTGACCGAAGATTTCGGAGAGAACTTACGAGAAAGCATTCTGCCGGGGCGAATAGGTGAGATGTACCTCATAAGTAAGGCTTCAACATCGGGTGGACTGACTTTGCCTCGGAAGAAATGCAGACAAACCAAGAAACCAATCAGGAACAGCTTCAGTTTCCGGCTCAGCAGGAGCTGAAACACCTCCGCACGCGCTGCGGTAAGGTGTACGCGCTGGGCAACAACCGTTTCAGGGCGGTGGTGCAGACCACGCCGGTTCACGAGTTCGATGCGGCGACGCATCAGTGGGTGGAACTTTCCGCCGAAAAGCGCCAGCAGATGGCGGCGCAGGCGCACAGCCCGATTGCGACGTTTTCGGACAGCGCGAATAGCGCAGAAAACGCCGCGGGCATCCTTGATACCTACGTCAAGGAAGGTTCGACGCAGAACTTCTCGCACGACGAACGCCTGTGGATTAGCAACACGAACTACTACGGCAACCGTCTGACTTATCTGAAAGTTGTGGACTTGCCGCGTCTGGGCGCGAACCACTTCATCACGTCCGCAAAGCTGTGCGTTCGCAACGTCTATGCACCGACGGCGGATACTGCCATCATGTGCAAGGAAGTGCTGGAGGACTGGAATCCGGAGACGATTACTTACGCGACGCAGCCCAAAGTCAACGGCGTGTATCAGGACTACTGCCGTGTACTGAAAAATCAGTATTCGTGGAAAGAGTTTGACGTCACGAGCCTTGCGCGCAAGTGGTATCTGGGCGAAAATCACGGCGTTCAGCTGAGCGCGCCTGAGAGTGAAAGCAGCTTTTCGCAGCTTCATTCGAGCCAAACGGCGAATCAGCCGTATTTCGTGCTGGAGTATGCGAGCCTTGCGGGTCTGGAGAGCTATCTGACTTACGACCATCAGTCTGCGGGTTTGGCAGGGACTGGCAGCGTCAGCCTCGTCAATGGCAACCTGATTTTCGCTCACGCGGACACGGCAATGAACGGCAATCGACTGCCAGTTTCCGTGACCCACTATTACAATTCCTGCGACAGCGACAAAGACGAGTTCGGCATGGGCTACGGCTGGCGAACTTCGCTGCATCAGACGCTGCACAAGGTGCTGTACAATGGCGAAGTGGAGTTCGTGTACACGGATGGCGACGGCACGGAACACTTCTTTAAGAAGAACAAGAATGACCAAAAGAAGTATTCCAACCAGTCCGGTTTGTCTCTGACGCTGGAAGTCGGGGATGAGAATGTCACGATTACCGACAAGGGCGACAATGGAATGACGTTCCCGATGGTGAGTGCGACCCCGACGGAGGATGCGCCGGAAACCGCGAAGGTACTGATTCAGAAGATTCGGGATGCGGTCGGCAATGAAGTTACGGTGACGGCATTGGCGGATTCGTCGTTGAAAATCGCGTCTGTGACGGACGGCGCGGGTCGAGTTACGACGCTTCATTACACGGATGGCCGCTGCGACCGGATTCAGACACCGTGGCAGGATGCGGAGAATTGTATCCGTTTCAAGTACGAGAACGGTGCGCTGGTGAAAATTCTTCATGAAGATAACCGCGCGAGCGAATATGTATATAATGAAGAAATCGGGTATCATTTGCTGAAAACGGCGTATGGTGCGGACGGCGCTTTGGTGGAATATGCGTACACGAACACAGACAGAATGAGTTCTTTGCCATATAGAAATCTGCATATCTTCGGGGTGAAGTGGCTCTTTTGAATTTAACAACTCATTCAGGCGTTGTTAGTGGAAGATGTCGTATATCCCGTCTCATACCCCTCTTCTTCCAGACGCTCGGCGACTGCAAGACGGAGATATTCAGTTCTTGTGATGTCACTTTTTGCGCAAGCAGTATCAAGTGCATCAAGAACAGCGCTGTCTTTGCGGAATTTAACTGAAAATTGCGAATCTTTCCTCTGATAGTTCTTATGATACGCCTTTCCCGCTTCGGACAAGTCCCACTTATTAGCCATGATTTCTTCCTCCTTGACAAATTCCTGCTAATATTTTACCATATCGGCAGGGGAGTGTCAAGGGCTTGGAATCACAAGTCCCCATTGGAAGCCAGTGCAAACAGGCACAGGAGCGCAAGCACTCCGGGAATGATGAATACCATTATTTGTTCACCCCGCTTTCATACTTATACCACTGGAAGTCATACTCATGACCATCTCTGGTTACTGTCAGCTTGTAAATTCCGCCGATATATACTTCAGGATTATACCCGCGCCCCTGAATCATGGCGGTGCAGTCAACGCCAAATCTGCGGATGCCGACACGACAGAGTTTTTTTTCCTCCCCATCGTCGATTTTCAGAGAGTGCAGCGTCAATCAGGATCCGCAATGCAAACGTGCCGCTTCATTTCCTCCGTAAATTCAACCTTCATGGGTTCGTTCCTCCTCTCTCCGGACGATGATATTGAGAAGGAGACGCTTTGCCTCTTCGAGGTTGCTAATCTCCTCCTTCGACAATGAACAAGGCCACACGCAGGTGAGCTTGTTCAACTCCTTGGCGGATTCGCATACCGCCATTCTGGACAGCAGGAACTGGTAGTAATTGTCGAACATGGATTTTCCCTTTCTGCCCGTTTTTGCCGATAGCACAGCATTTTTGAAAATTTCCGCATAAGAAAAAGGCTATCCGCAAAAGATAGCCTTTCCATGCCTGTGTTCTGTTATTCTTCTTTTGGCGGCAGGAAGCCGTCCTTGGTTAATTTCCGCACTAATGCGTTTCTAACGTAAGCGCCTTTACTTTCTCCGCTTTTTGAAACAGCCGACAGGAATGTGTCATTCATTTCGAGCGGTAACAGCACGGAAAGAACGTCGTATATTTTCTCAACAGACTTCTTGTTTGCTACTTTTTGTGCTTCGGTTGCCATTCTCATCCCTCCCAGATGATTCTACCATAGGGGAGGGGAGAAGTCAAGACAAAATTTCCTGTGTTCCCATTAACTGAGATTTGACTGGCAAAAGATGATATATCATAACCGTAAACAAACAGGTTGATTTGCACACATAAGAAGGAATTCCGTCATGTATCGCGAATATATGTATACAAGCCACTATCAGAATAATCTGCGTGACGGGGGGTGGTGTACGGCGAGGAAACCGCGCCGAGATACGAGTACGATTACAACGCGAAGGGTCAAGTGGCACGAGTCCGCGACAACCTGCTGAATCGGACGACGCAGAGTGAATACGACTTGGCGAATCGTCCGGTGCGTGTGAAAACGTCGGAGGACGCGAAGCATGTGTACACAGGACAGGTCGCGTATGACAACGTGTACGGCAACCTGAGCGAATTTACGGAGAAAGTGGGTGAAAATCGACAGGAATATGGGACGAAATTCGGCTATGATGACGAAAATCGTCCGACGTCTCTGACGTACAGCATTGGTGCAACCACCATTGGGCAGAGCACGACGACCATTGACAAGCTGAATCGGACGACGTTCTCGGCGGTCAAGCTGGGCAGCAAGACGTTCACGAGCGAGTACCACTTCGCGGCGGGCGGCTACGGCACCGGCAGCGTGACGAACCTCGTCGCGTCGATTACCCAGCCGGGCTGCAACTGCGGCTACGGTTACGACGACAATGGCAACATTGCGAGCGCGACGCTGAACGGCAAGTGGACGGGTTACACCTACGATGCGCTGGGTCAGCTGGTGCAGGTCAACGACCACAGCGATACCCGTTCCGGCGAAAATGGCACGACTTGGAAGTACACCTATGACCTCGGCGGCAACATCCTGAAAAAGGAACGCTTCGCCTACAACGATACAACGACTCCTCTGGAAACCGTTACCTATACCTACGGCGACGCGAACTGGCGCGACAAGCTCACGGCGGTTAACGGGAACGCCATTCGCTACGATGCGATTGGCAATCCGCTGAGCGACGGGACGTGGACGTACACTTGGCAGAACGGCCGGCAGCTGCAAAAGATGCAGAAGGCGGGCGTGACGGCTGAATTTGTGTACAACGCGGACGGCTTGCGTGTGCAGAAAACGGTCAACGGCGTGGCGACGAAGTACACGCTGCATGGCAAGAATGTTGTGCATATGACTTCCGGCGCGGATGAGCTGCACTTCTTCTATGACGCGCAGAACCGCCCGGCGGTGGTGGTGTACAACGGCACGGCGTATGCGTATGTCAAGAGTTTGCAGGGCGATATTGTTGCAATTCTGGATGAGAATGGCAATACCGTCGTCAGCTACGGCTACGATGCGTGGGGCGCGCCGCTGTGGTGCACCGGTGAACTGACGGAAACGCTGGGCAAGGTGCAGCCGTTTAGGTATCGCGGGTATGTGTTCGATGAGGAGACGGGGCTGTACTATCTCAGGAGTCGGTACTATAATCCGCGGTGGGGACGGTTTGTTAATGCGGATATGCTAATTCAGTGCAAGAAAATCGGTTCTAATTTGTTTGCATATTGCTCTAATAGACCGATACTTTTTTCTGATGCCAACGGCACAGAAGAATATCCAGACGTTTATGAGGTTATTCTTCGAAGTGCTTCCGTCCGGCTGGAGGATGCAGAGAATAACTTGTTATGTTATTTGAACCGCTCGATTGAACTATACACTACGCAGAAGGATATAGAAGGCAAGATTTATGTGTATTTCTTGGATGAAACAGGACAAATGCGCGATGGATACATTCCTGAAAACACGGGAATTATTTGGTATGGCTGTAGCCCTGAGCACATGGACATGTATATTAATAACTACTTTAAAACATTTTTCGAGGATGGCAACTTCCTTCGAAAAGATAACAGTAATTTGAGGAAAAATGCTGCATTGGAGGTAATGCTGCATAAATTCTTAGATGGCAGAGATTCAAAGGATACAACGCAAATCTATGTTGACGGCATCTATGGCACGGATAACGAATGGGCTGTAAGGGAATTCCAAGACCATGTCCAAATTAAAGTGGATGGTATTGCAGGTAAGGAAACAATTGATGCATTGCGAGACTATTTTATCGCGATTTATCGTCACTATGTTCCGGAATAATCTAACCGACATGTTTGTAATTTTCAATTAACAAGTTGAACTGGTGTCGGCTTGCGGAAAATAATGTTGGTATATTCTTCAAAACCACAACAATAGGAGGATAGAATGGAAATGTTAACGAAAAAATTGGCTGTGCTTTTAATTTTCCTGATGCTCTTAGGGCTTCCCTGTGTGCAGGCAGAGGAAACCACCAAAGTTCTGGACTGCGCGGCACAGGAGGGCAGTCTCGAATATTTGAAGTATGTGCCGACGTTTGAAGAAGCATATGCAGCTGCAATGGAAAAAGTGCCGGAAAATGCGCTGATTGTTGATATAGATTATCGGCTTCAATGTCTATATGGCGAATTGCATTGGAATTTTACGATTATTTATCAAGATGTGGAAACTTTGCAGCTTCAGCAGCTAAATGTTTCGGTTTATGGCTACGATATTGGGGTGGAAGTCGGCACTTCTACGTCTCCTTTTGAGCAACCGAAAAATTGGGAGTTCTCCTATGTAAGGGAAATGACCCGCGAATGGGAAAATGCATATGGTGCGCGAATGTTCTGGACACCGGAAATGAAGGCTGATTTTGCGGCACGATATGGCTGGTATAGGCGCGCGTCTGTGGACTATGAATCTATGCCCTACATGCCGGAAGAAAGCAATCTTACACTGGAAGAAGCGCGAGCAGCGGCAGACAAAACGCTGTTTGATACCTATGGTGTACATATTGATGATTTGTCCATGCGGGAAGATAGCCGATATTTAAAAGATGCCCGTGGAATTGGCTATTGGCAATTTTCCTATTGGGGGAAAATAAAAATTGGCGAACAAGAGTACTTTGTCGAAATTTTTGAAATTTCGCAAAACACGGTGGATTTTTCTGCGGATGGAACGACGCTTATTCCGCAGAAAGACGGTGTGTTCGTTGTTTTATCAGACCAGCTTGCACAGGCAATTTTTAACGATTTGTTGAGATAAATTGTTTGCAACGATGCAGAAAAGCGAGTTGCTGCATCAGAACTTAAAAAAAACTAACCAATTGTACCCGCCCGTCGCGTCCTGTGCCGATCGTACAAGCCGCCGACGGGCGGGCTTTTATTCCCCTCTACTCACTACACACTATCAACAGGAGGTATTAACCATGAACGAACTTTTCCTTTCCGGCACGATTCTCACTCTCGTCAAGACACCCACGACGGGCGACACCTCGCATGTCGTCTGCCAGCTGCGGCATTCGCACCGCAACTGTCAGCAGCAGGTGATTCATGAAATCTACACGGTTCATGCGTGGAATTGCCTTGCGGACTGGGCGGTGCAGACGTTGAAACCCGGTGCGCGGGTGGATGTCAAGGGCTATCTGACGCAGAAGCTGCGCGGCGATGTTACCATGACGGAAGTTACCGCCGCGCAGTTTTTTGTCCAGAACCCTGCCGTGATGGACGTGGAGAATCAGCTGGCAAGCTGAGAAAAATCATCAGTGCTTCACAAACAGCGTTTGTATATACAGGATAAGAATGTAAAACGGAATGGCGGCGGCTTTCTTCCGAATGCGTCGCGCGGCATCGTTCACGGTGCTGCGCTCCACGCCTAACGCAGCTGCGGCTTCTTCGGCGGTTTTGTCATTTTGGTAGTATTCCACATACACGCTGTGCTCCAACGGTGTCAGGCGATTTTGCAGTTCGTCAAGAAATTCGACTGCTTCCGTCTGACTAAGCCAGCGCAGCAGTCGGTCTTGAACAGGGGTAGCGATAATATTCTCGTTCAGTTCAACCGCATGGCCGACGTTGCGATGCTCCGTGTAGGCACGGCGATAAAGAGCCTTGCATTCCTTGGAACAGGCGACGACAAACCAACCGATGAGATTCTCATGGTACTCCAACTTTTCTTTTTTCTCCCATGCCTGCAGCATAACACGTTGGACAATATCCTCCGGCCCCAGACCGTGAATTGTCTGACCGTGCAGGAGGACATTGCATAGGAGAACAAAATCTTTCATGTTATTTTCATAAATTGTTTCGACACGGTATTTCTGCATGATTCCTCACCTTCTCCCCCAGTAGGTCGTGGATTTAGGGGAAATTCGCACTGTGATGTGTCAATATCTTGTTCTAAATGCAGAACAAAAACACATCTATATTGTAAATGAAAATCCTACATCGTAAAGATGCTTATAAATCAGAGTCAATGCTATTAGATTGCTTTCAAAAGAATTTATTTTTATATCCGAACAATTACAGAAAAACAATGCGACAAAGTTCGTTATGCTGATACAAAAATAGGAGGTCACATGCCAAACATTTCATCCTCCGAGCTGATTGCGCAGTTCCAAACGGCACTGCGTGATGGCTGGGGGTACATCTACGGCGCGTCGGGCGAAATCTGGACGCAGGCACAGCAGAACGCCGCGAGCCGTGAACAGACAAAGAAATATGGTCAAAAGTGGGTCGGACACCGCGTGGCGGACTGCTCCGGCCTTTTTGCGTGGGCGTTTCGGCAGCTCGGCGGGTACTGCTACCACGGCAGCAACACCATGTTCCGCCGTTACAGCAGCGCATCCGGCAGCCTGTCCGCCGGAAAACGAACCGATGGCGAGCCGCTCAAACCCGGCACTGCCGTCTACAAATTCAACGCCTCGGAGGGGTATCACCACGTCGGATTGTACATCGGCGAGGGCGGAGTCATCGAAGCCAAAGGCACGGCGTATGGCGTGGCCACGTCGAAAATCGGCAGTGGATGGACACATTGGGGCGAGCTGAAAGGCGTGGATTACGCCGAAAAAGGAGAACAAATTGCAATGAGTCATACTATTTTCGGATTCAACTGCGCCATCTGCTTGCGCCTTTTTGATTCTGTCGTCCGCTCATTCCACTTAGCGTAGCGCTGCTACGCTGCGTTTCATTCGCGTTAGCCAGAATACAAAAATTCGCGGCGCATCTTGGCTCATTTTCATCCGAAAATAGTATAAACCGAAATTGGCGGTCGTGACGACGGCATCCGGCAGTTTGAACATGCGCAAAACGGCGAGCAAGTCCGCCGAAGTGATTGCGAAAATCCCGCAGGGCGCGACCATAACTGTTCTTATGGAAACGGATGACTGGTGGCGCGTGCAGTACAAAAACAGCACCGGCTGGTGCGCGGCGGAGTTCCTCACGAAACAGGAAAACGCGGATAATCAGGCGCAGAGGAGCATCCAAATCGTCGATAGTGCCGGCAACGTGTTTGAACCTGTGGGTGATTTTACGGTGAAGGTGGCGAACGCAGATGTGGGCGATTCTTGAACAGATGCGCGACCACGCAACAACCATCGTTGGACTTGCGACGGCGCTGACGCTGATGTACAGATGGTTTCGCAAGCCGATGAAGCAGCTGATTGCAAGGGAACAGCAGCAGGAGGAAGATCTTGCGATTCTGACGTGGGCGTTTTTGCAGAATGCGCATGACAATTATACGCGGCAGGGTTGGTGTACTGCCGCGGAAAAAGAGCAGGTGCTGAACATGCACAAAAGTTACGCGGCGAAAGGACGAAATCACTTGTCCGCAAGCTATGAGCAGGACATTCTTGCTCTGCCTGAAACGCCGCCAGAAGGGAGGCGGGGCAAATGACGAAGCAGAAAGCATACGTCCAGTTCAGCAAACGAATTGTTCTTTTGGTCACTATCGCAGTGACAGTGATTTCGCTACTGGCGGTGGTGCTGTGCTTCTTCCGAAGCGACACGGAAGCGCTGGTCAGTACGGTTCGGACGTACATCAACTACGCGACGATTGTTTTCGCAGCGTACAGCGGCAATTCGGTGTTCGAGAAGTGGCTGACGCAGTGGAAGAGCGGTGAGGCGGTCGAGAATACGGCGGAAGTGTAAGGAAATATTTCTTGCAGCAATTCTTGCAAAGTATCAAAAATGCTCGTCGGCAGTCGTGCTATTCGCCGCCTGCTGATGGGCATTTTTGCTTATTCCTTTTGAGCAGCAACACGTTTGGTATCCATTGCCAAAGTTGCCATCAGCAGTTTCCGCGATTCTTCTTGGAAGCCAATCAGTTCATTCCAATTGCTGCTTTTTACGGCGGTAATCAATTCCTGCCTGATTTCCTCGTTGGGAATGAATGCCGTTTCGGAATCCTCGTTATATCCCAAATGGTAAACTCATCAAAGTTATTTAGCGCAGACTGTATGCAATCATTCCGGTTTTGTCAACATAAATTTGCGAGTTCAGCGCAACCTGAAAAGCGCTGTTGTTCGGATTCACAAAGCGACCCATTGCAGCGGCTCATTTCCAAAGAATGTTTGCTGAGGCTTTGATTTCCACGACTGCTCAATGAAATCACCCCTTAGCCTGCTCTTATTTTACTATTGATTTCGGGAAATAGCAAGGAAATCGTAGGACGGGCAGCATCAATTTTTCAATACGAAGGAATGCACTCTGCAACGATATTTCAAGAGAAACGGGGAAAATCTTCATTTTTGTAAGCAATGATTGAAAGTATAGTTAGAATGTTTGCCGACAAAGATGAAGATTTCTGCTGCAAAATTGCATAAGGCAATTGATACTATTTCCAGATTCGCCTGCGCTATCTGCTTGCACCTTTTCCGTTCTGGCGTCCGGTCGTTCCATTTAGCGTAGCGCTGCTACGCTGCATTTCACTCCCGTTAGCCAGAACGAAAAATTCGCGGCGCATATTAGCGCATTCTCATCTGGAAATAGTATAAAATGCTAATCAAGACGAAAGAAACTGCTTTTAAGTTGCGACTTCTGGATTTTCCGCCATCATCAGCATTGGCTATGAAAAAAGATATATTTTTTTTGCCATTGACGGTACATCCTACTCTGTTCTTCATGACCGCACCTCACGATACTTTCGCTCCAGTCCTTCCGTTTTCTCCCGAATTTCCTCTGCAATCTGTTTGCATACTTTTGTCGGCATTCCAGCCACTCGTCCTACTGCTAATACGTCCTTCATGCCGGGGTCACGCCCATTGCCATTCACCGTGGTCGTGTGTTCACCATAATACGTTGTACTCCAATGCCGATGTCTACGGGCATTCAAGGATTATCAACTCTTGAAAATGTTCTCCACGATATGCGTCATTCCCTGTTGTCGCAATCCAATACTGGCATTTCTCGCGCCAACGCCCTCAAACTGGCATTTGCCGGAATAATAAAATTGCTCTTATACTTTCCATGTTGCATTGCAATGAACTTGACATTCCTATGCGAAAAACGATGAAATTACTGGAAAATATTCTTCAACTTTGGAAAACAACAAGTTAATCTGACTGAGTAGCCAGTCGATGTAAACTGGTGCGGTAGTGAATACAGGCTGACTGTATATTGCAAAAAAAGCAGCGAAACTTTCATTTTTGCAATCAAATATTGAAAGTATAGTTCCATGATGGCTATGCATGCGTCATTTTCCAAGGGGAAGAATACTTACTTGATATTGCTCTTCGGCGCGGGACTTTCTTTTCGCAGGGCGTTTTGCTATAATAGAATTGCTTTTTGCTTGCGCGACGTCGTTCGCCGCCTTTTTTGCGCAGGTTCGGTGTGACGCGGACGTTTTGCGCGAAATAATGAAAGAATGTCGCAACTGGTGAAGTAAAGAAAAGAAAAAAACAAAAACGCCCTTTGCGCGAATATATCATTTTGTGTTCATTTGTGCTATTGTGTCAAAGATATTCCATTGTTTCTGGTGAAAACTTGTGCTATACTATTATTAACAGAACCGATAGGAATTCGGTTCAACAATTGCAAAGGAGGCTTCCCTATGAAGAAATTCCTCTCCGTCGTATCTCTGCTGATGGCGCTCATGATGCTCTGCACCAGCGCGCTGGCGAACGAACAGAAATATGATGAACCCGTGACGGTGCATTTCGTTCGTTCCACGGACGACACGCTCGACGCGAACTACTTCTCGCAGCATCCTGACAAGACCATGACCGACAACCTCTGGTGCGATCTGTTCCGCGACGAGCTGAACATCAACGTGGAATACGACTGGATCGTGAAGAGCGGCGACGAATACAACCAGAAGCTGGCTGCGGAGCTGGCCGTCGGCGCCATTCCGGAGTTCGTGAACGTGACCGCTCTGCAAGCCAAGCAGCTGTATGAGGCGGGTCTGATTATGCCGCTCGACGAAATCTACAACGAGTACGCAACCGAGCAGACCAAGCGCGTCATGCTGGAAACCGGCACTTCTCCCTTTGACGCGGTCACCTTCGACGGTCAGCTTTACGCGCTGCCCGTGGTAGACGCAACGCTGATGATTGCCGACCTGATGTGGATTCGCACGGACTGGCTGGAAAAGCTGAACCTGCCCGTTCCCACCACCATGGACGAGCTGATTGCTACGGCGAAGGCCTTCGCTGAGGCTGACTTCGACGGCAACGGCGTGAACGACACCATCGGCATGGCCGTGTCCAAGACGCCTTGGGATCAGCTGTTCACGCTGAAGGGCTTCTTCAATGCGTTCGATTCCTATCCCGAAATCTGGGTGGACGACGGCACGGGCAAGCTGGTGTATGGCTCTACGCTGCCCGGTACCAAGGACGCGCTGGCGACGCTGCATCAGATGTATGTGGACGGTCTGCTGGATCCTGAATTTGCCGTTAAGGACGACGGCAAGGTGGCGGAAGCGACCACTTCCGGCAAGTGCGGCATCATGTTTGGCGCACAGTGGAACTCTATTTACCCCCTGCAGAACAGCAAGAACCTTGAGCCCGAAGGACAGTGGCAGGCGTTCCCCATCGTAACGGCTACCGACCACAAGGCGAAGGCGCAGACGGACGTCGGCACTACCGCTTGGACCGTGGTTCGCAAGGACTGCGAGCATCCCGAAGCCGTTGTGAAGATGTACAACCTCTTCATCGACAAGTGCTGGGGCCCCAACAACGAGAACGGCGTGTACTACGCGCCCCTGGATTCCGAATCCATCTGGAAGCTGTCCCCTGTGACCCCCACCAAGCCTGACAAGAACCTGAAAGCTTTCCTCGATCTGGAAGCGGCGCGTCAGTCCGGCGATTTCTCTCAGGTCACCGGTGAAGGCTACTCCATCCTTCAGAAGCTTCAGGCGTTTGAATCCGGCTCCGAGGAAGGCTTCGCCCTGTGGGGCTGGGAGCGCATCTACGGTGCGGAAGGCGCTTACGGCGTGCTGAACTACTACCAGGAAAACAATCTGACGCAGGACATGATGTTCGTTGGCGCACCCACCGAAAGCATGACCCTGTACATGAGCTACCTCAAGGACCTGCAGAACGAAACCTTCGTGAAGATCATCACCGGCGAGGAAACCATTGACGCTTTCGACCAGTTTGTGGAAAACTTCTACGCCAACGGCGGCGACGCGATTACTGAAGAAGTCAACGCATGGTATGCTTCCTTGAAGTAATCTGACCGGTTGACTAACGGGGGCTGGTGACAACATCAGCCCCCGCTTTCAAATCAATTCCAGCAGGGGGTGACGACTGTGGAAAAAAGCATTGTAAGCAAAAATTACGTCAACCTGAAGCGCGTTCGGAGAAGAAAACGCTTGTGGCGCGAGCTGCCTTTTCATCTAATGCTGCTGCCCGGCGTTATTCTTGTCTTCATCTATATGTACCTTCCCATGATTGGGCTGAAGATCGCATTTGAGAACTTTATTCCGGCGAAGGGACTGTTTGGTCCTCAGAAATTTGTCGGCATGAGGAACTTCCAAATGCTGCTGCGAAATCCCCAGACGATGCCTGCGCTCCGCAACACGATCATCATCTCGGCGTGGAAAATGGCACTGCATCTGCTCGTGCCTGTCATCGTGTCCATTTTGCTCAATGAGATTCGAAGCAATGCCTTCCGGCGCATCTCGCAAACCTTGATTTATCTGCCCCACTTCCTGAGCTGGATTATTCTGGCGGGTATTATGATTGACCTGCTGTCGCCCAATGGCGGTCTTGTCAATCGCTTCCTGGGGCTATTCGGCGCTGAACCGATTTTCTTCCTTGGCAGCAACAAATGGTTCCGATTTACGCTGGTGTTTACCGACGTATGGAAGGAATTTGGCTTTGGTACGATTGTGTATCTGGCTGCTATTACCAACATTGATCCCACCCAGTATGAAGCCGCGACCATTGACGGCGCCAACCGCTTTCAGCGGATCATGCATGTCACCTTGCCCAATATGCGCATGATTATCGTGCTGATGATGGTGCTGAGCCTTGGCAACGTGCTCAATGCCGGTTTTGATCAGGTTTATAACATGTACAGCGAGGCTGTTTATCCCACCGGCGATATTCTGGATACGTTCATTTATCGCCTGAGCTTTAAGAACGGTCTGTGGGGACAGTCCGCCGCTGTGAGCATGTTCAAATCCGTTGTATCGACACTCTTTATCTCTGTAAGCTATCTGTGCGCCTACAAGTTCGCAGATTACAGAGTTTTCTGATGAGGAGGCGCGTGGTATGGTTAAGTCAAAGAGCTTCGGAGCCCGGGTATTCGTTGTGGTCAACGCCCTGGTAATCGGTTTGCTGGCCGCGTCTTGCCTGATTCCGCTGATTCACGTATTCGCCATCTCCCTGTCAGATAAGTCCTCTGCCTCCGGCGGACTGGTTGCGCTATGGCCGGTGAAGTTCACGCTGGAAAGCTATAAGTATGTCATCAACCGCGCTCCCTTCTGGACGGCGATGCTTGTTTCGCTCAAGCGTGTGCTGGTCGGCGTGAGCCTGAACATGTTTTTCTGCATCATTTGCGCCTATCCGCTGAGCAAGGAAAGAAACCAGTTCCGCGCCCGCACGGCGTATGCATGGTATTTCTTCATTACCATGCTGGTTTCCGGCGGCATGATTCCGCTGTACATGGTCATTAACCTTACTGGACTCAAGGGAACCTTCTGGTCGCTGGTGATTCCCGGCGCTGTCCCTGTGTACAACATTATTCTGCTGCTGAATTTCTTCCGTCAGACGCCCCGAGAGCTGGAGGAGGCTGCCATCATGGACGGCGCCAGCCAGTGGCGCATTCTGTGGCAGATCTTTGTGCCCACCTCCAAGGCGGCGCTCGCCACCGTCGCCCTGTACTCCACTGTGTATCACTGGAACGAATGGTTCAACGGCATCATCTACAGCAGAGGTCCGGAGCAATATCCTTTGCAGAGCTACATGCGAACCATCGTCATTGACCAGAAGCTCACGCAGATGGGCGCCGGCGACTGGGAGGCGCTTGCCTTGGTATCCGACAAAACCGTGAAATGCGCCATGATTTTTGTAGCATGCTTCCCGATGCTGGTGCTGTATCCTTTCTTGCAGCGCTACTTCGTCAAGGGCATGGTGCTGGGGTCTGTGAAGGGATAATTGCGCATGCATAAACAGCCGCTGGGTCTAAATCGCCGTGGGTTCATCCGCCTGCTGGCCATCACGGTCGCCGTGGTGCTGGTGTTCTATGCCATCGGGCTTTACCTGAACCATATGGGATTGCAGACCCTTCATGGGAACATGGAGGCGCTTAGCGAACGGGAATGCAGCTATATTGCGTCGCAAATCAATCTGGAGGTCGGAAATCTGATTACCCAGTGTCAGGAGCTTGCGGCGGATAAGGAGCTGCTGCGGTATGTCATCGCCTATCCGCGGCTCAGCGCCTATCAGCGCATCGCCAGCATTAGCGGGCTGTCTGATAAGCTGCTCCGCATGAAGCGCTCGTGTGATTTGCTGGAAAACGCAAAGATCCTGCTGCCGCAGATCGACCGCGTTATCTCGACGGAAAAATCCATCTATGATACGATGGATCGGAGCGAATACGCGACTTTCCGGCAATTGGTGGACGGAAAGCTGCTGCGCATCGCAGAGCATGGGGACAATCTGTACATGCTTTGCAGCTCTGTAACGCGGGGCGAGCCGATGTTCCTCATTTCTGTCTGCATATCGCCGGAACGTCTCGAACGGCGAATGCGCCTGTTGGCCAGCGAAAACGCGCTGGACATGACGCTGTATACGCCGGAAGGCACGGTGTTTTTCAGTGCCGGAACGAAAAATGGGTTGCTGTCCGCCGGAAAGGAGGGCAGCAGCCTTTTGGGCGTGCAGGGGGAAAGCACTTTTTCCGCAGAGGCGGAAATACCACTGCTGCACCTTACGCTTCGCTGTGTCGGCACGATAGCGGATGAATTGCAGCCGCTGATGCGCCATCGTATGTGGGTCTGCCTGCTGACCGCGCTGGCGCTGGTGCTGCTGGTTATTTACCTTACCTATTTCCGGCGATATATCCTTCAGCCGCTGGATACCATTGCCGATTCCCTGCGTCAGGCGGGCGAAACGGGACATTTCCATATTGACCGCTCGGATGCGGGCTTTGACGACCTCTACGCCCAGTTTAACTCCATGATGGAGAATCTGGAAAGCCTCAAGGCGCAGGTTTATGAGGAACGGCTGCGCGCACAGCAGGCGGAGATTCGGCAGCTGCAAATGCAAATCAATCCGCATTTCTTTTACAACACGCTCTTTATGGTCTACCGCATGGCGCAGCAGGACGGCAACGAAGACATTGCGCGGCTGAGCCTGAATCTGAGCCGCTATTACCGCTACATCACGACCATTCCGGAGCATGACGTTCCCCTGCGCGACGAGGTGAACCATATCCGGCAGTACCTGGAAATTCAAGGGATGCGTTTTTCTCCGCGGGTGCGCGTGCATATGAACGAACTGCCGGAGGAAATCGCGCAGGAAAACATACCGCCGCTGATTCTTCAGCCGGTGGTGGAGAATGCCTTTGTGCATGGCGTGAAGAACAAGCAAAGCGGCGGCGTGGTGGAGGTCAGCTTTATCATGGAGCAGGATCGCTTCGGCGTAACGGTATATGATAACGGCGGAACGATGGATGCGGAGAACGTGCGCCGCCTGGACGAGCGAATGCGCGCCGGAGAACTGGCGGAGGGCAGCGCGCTGTATAACCTGTATCGCCGCATGGAGCTGCTCTACGGTGATCATTATGAGCTGAAACTGGAAAGCTTTGCGGACGGATTGTCTGTGACAATCCTATTCCCGAGGACAGGGAGGTGAGGCGGCGTGGAATCGCTTCTTATTGTCGATGACGAGGTTATCATTGCCGACGGATTGTACCATATGCTTCAGGAGGTGTTTCAGGACAGGCTGGAGGTTCGCCGCTGCTACAGCTGCGACGAGGCGTGCGCCGTGCTGAACCGCAACCGCGTGGATATTCTGCTGACCGATATTGAAATGCCCGGAGCGTCGGGGCTGGAGCTTCACCGCATGGTGCGCGAACGCTGGCCGATGACACGCGTTATCTACCTGACCGGCTATTCCGATTTTGATTATGCGCGTCGAGCGCTGAAGCAGCGTGCGTTTGCGTATGTACTCAAGAGCGAAGGCGACCAAGTGCTTATCAGCACGGTGGAAAGAGCGGTAGAGAATCTGCAGGAGGAAAGCGCGAGGCTGATGCGGCAGGCGGCGGTGGCGAGCGAATATGCAAGGCAGCTGCGGCAGCTGGTGTTCCATGCCATGCACGGCGGACAGCTGCAAGAGGAATCGCTGCTTGCCGCCATCAAGAACAGCGGTTTTCCCTTTGACGCACATCGACCGGTGCGTATGGGATATGGCATGTTCGGCGCAGCCATGCGCCCCGAGCTTCTGCATCAGTCGATGAACCTGATCGAGGAGCTGATGCGCCCCCATTTGCCGATGCTGCTGACCGACATGAATGCCCGCTGCTTCTCCATTGTGTTTCAGCCCTCGGAGGAGGACAGCGCGCTGCTGGAGGGACACCTGGAGAATGCGCAGCGGATGATCGAGCAGCAGGGACAGCAGCTGACGGTCTGCCTGATGGACTGCGAAACAGAATGGAAGGCATTGGGGAAGGGAGCGGCGCAGATGCTGGAGCTGATCAATCAGGTCAGCCCCGCGTCCGGCGAACTGGTCACGCTGCACGCGACGCAGGCGCAGCCAACGTCCTCGATGCCGCTGGTATCCGTCAGCGACGGACAGGCAAGCCTTATCCGCATGAAGGAATACCTGCTTACCGGTCAGGAGGATCTCTTTGCTGAAGAAACCCCGCGCTTTTTTCAGCTTCTGGCAGATACCAGCGATAAGCGAAGCACCGATGAGCTTTACGAGGCGCTGGCGCAGTTCATGCGCGATTGCAGCGGCGCCTTCCTGACGGGCGACATTGCGTCGCCCGCGCTGGAAAGGCTGGTGATTAAGCCCGGAACGCCGCTCAGCGAGCTGCAGCGCAAGCTGAACCATCTGGCGCAGGAGGTATTCAATGCACGCTCCAAAAAGCAAATGCACCGTCAGCGACACATTGTGCGGCAGATTGACCAGTATATAGCCGAGCATCTAAGCGGAGATTTGTCGCTCACCGCGATTGCGGACGCGCTGCATTTCCATCCCACCTACATTTCGCGTGTGTACCGTGAATGCAGCAGCGTGTCGTTCAGCGACAGCATTGCACAGTCCCGGCTGAAGAAGGCGTGCAGCCTCCTCAGCGAAACCGACCAGTCTATCGCCTCTATTGCGGAGCAGACGGGCTTCAATACCGCCAACTATTTTGCCCGATGGTTCCGGAAATGGATGGGCTGCACTGCGCAGGAGTATCGGGAACGCTCGCGAGATCATGCGTAATACGATTTCCAGATTCACCTACGCCATCTGCTTGCGCCTTTTCATTCTGGCGTCCGCTCATTCCACTTAGCGTAGCGCTGCTACGCTGCGCTTCACGCTCGTTAGCCAGAACGAAAAATTCGCGGTGCATCTGGGCGCATTCTTATTTGGAAATAGTATAAGGCAATCCCGCACAAAGAAAGAACAGCAAAAAGGTTAGGAAAGAGGTATAATAAAGAGGTGAAGAAGCAATTGACGATGAGCCTGATCAGCGACGAGCTGGGACAGGCAACAACAAAGAAGAAAGAGTTTCTGGGAATCATGGAGAAACTGATTCCGTGGTCGGAATGGGTCGGGATCGTGCAGCCGCACTATTACAAAGGAGAGCGCGGCAATAAGCCCTACGACTTGGAATTGATGCTCCGAATCTATGTGCTGCAGCACCTCTACAACCTCGCGGATGACGCGGCGCGCAATGAAATCATCGACAGCCGTGCGTTCTCGCAGTTCTGCGGTGTGGACTCCAGCAATCAGGTGCCGGATGGCGATACCATCGGGCGTTTTCGGCATATCCTTGAGCAAAACCAGCTCGGCGAGGCTTTTTTCACGAATGTGGTCGAAAGTTTGCAGAAGTGCAATCTGATGCTGAAAAAGGGAACGATTGTGGATTCGACGCTGATAGCCGCGCCTTCATCGACGAAAAACAAGGAAAAGCAGCGTGATCCGGAAGCTCATTCCGTCAAAAAGGGCAACCAGTGGTACTTCGGCTACAAGGAGCACATCGGCGTGGATGCGGACAGCGGACTGGTTCACACGGTGGAAACAACAGCCGCCAATGTGCACGACAGCAACATGGTTGTCGAGCTTCTTCAAGGAACGGAGGAGGATGTTTATGGTGACAGCGGGTATCTGGGTGCAGAAAAGAAGGATGATGCAATTCTTGTCAACAATGAAGGACATCCTATCCGGTATCAAATCAACAAGCGTCCGTCGCAGCTGAAGAAAGCAAGCGGCGAAAAGTTCGAGCTGCTCAAAGCAATCGAACATGCGAAATCCTCGGTTCGTTCCAAAATGGAACATGTGTTTTGCGTGATAAAGAGAATCTTTCATTTCTGCAAGACACGATTCCGAGGACGGGAAAAATTGCATCAGCATTGCTGCACGCTGTTTGCACTTGCGAATTTATACCTTGCTCGCAATCGAATGAAGGTTGCGTAACGAGGTTTATTTCGCGTGCAAACAGTGCGCTTGAATTGCGCTTTTTCTCGAAATTCGGGTCGGCGGGGATGATGTGGATGGTTTGGGCGCAATTATAAGGGGTATCCTAAAAAGAAGGAGTGTTTTATGCCATTAAAAATAGATGATCTTTTGCGTATTCCGCAAAGTGATATGGACAAAGTTAAAATAAAATTTAATCAGCCGAGCCCGGATGAAGATCCACTGGACCTTTATAGAAAGAATCCGGACATTATCAATACACAGTGGTTATTTTGGAGAAAACAGAGACGTTATTTCTATGAAGGCCAGATTGCAGTTTGTTTTTTGAAAATAGGCTGGGATAAGTGGCTTTTGACCACGATAAAGAAAATTACGAAGGATCTTAATATTGTAGGTGGAATATCTTATGACGGAGATGAACTGCCGGAGTATAAACCCTACTATGGAAGATTGATCATACAGTTTCATAAGACATGTCAAGCACAGGGGATTTACTATAAAAATGTATGTGATGAACTGTTGGTGAACCAGCTTCTCCCTGCTGCATTTGATGGCTACGATTTTCCGGGATACGATGAGGTAAGGCTTACTTGGGAACAGCTTGAAATTATCATCAAACAGCACAAGAAGGACTGGATGGCAGCCTTGCAGAATCAGAAAGCGGTTTATCTAATTACTGATAGAAGTAATGGAAAATTATATGTCGGCTCGGCTACAAGCGACAACGGGATGCTGCTGCAGAGATGGGCAAACTATATTGATTCAGGGCATGGCGGCAATAAAGAATTGATTGAACTGGTAAATAAAGAAGGCATGGATTACATAAAGAGAAATTTCCAGTATTCCATTCTTGAAAATTATAATGCAAAAGTGGATGACAGCGTGATTCTCGAAAGAGAAAGCTGGTGGAAGGAAACTCTGCAAAGCAGGAAATTCGGATATAATGCGAATTGAGTGAGATGTGACGAAAAAGGGAAAGGAGCAGCTTATGGACCAAGAACTATTCAACCCACAATCTTCTTCCGTAAGTTCCGCCCGAATCATTTACACGCCATCAACCTTTGCCCGGACATCGCTGCTCCATCTGCAGGAGGTCGGCTCTTTGCAGGCGGTTCACCCGCATATATCTCAGAGAGAGAATCTGGTGTCGTTCCTTTGCTTCATTGTTCTGTCTGGCGAGGGAGAACTTTCCTATGAGGGGCAGACCTATCAGCTGAGCGAGGGCGACTGCGTGTTCATCGACTGCCGGAAAGCGTACAGCCATTCGACTTCCGACAACCTCTGGTCGCTCCAGTGGTGCCACTTCTACGCCCCATCCCTTCCGGCTGTGTATGAGAAATACAAGGAGCGCGGCGGTCGGCCGGTGTTCCACCCGGCGGATATCAAGCCGTTTACGGATTTACTGACAGACCTTTATAACTTAGCTTCTTCATCCGATTACATACGAGATATGCGGATCAATGAGAAGCTGGGGACGCTGTTGACGCTCCTGATGGAGCAGTCTTGGCATCCAGAGAGCGCGACAATAAGCCGGAAGAGAATGGAACTGGCAGCTGTGAAGGAGTATTTAGACGAGCACTTTACAGAGAAAATCATGTTGGAAGAGTTGGCAGAAAAGTTCTTCATCAACAAGTTCTATCTGTCAAAAATCTTCAAAGAGACTTACGGAACGACAGTCAATAACTATCTGATCTCAAAGCGGATCACCAGAGCCAAGCAGCTGCTTCGCTTCACCAATATGACTGTGGATGAAGTTGGCGCTGCGGTCGGCATGGCAGATGCAAACTACTTCAGCCGGATGTTCCGCAAAGTAGAAGGAATCAGTCCAAGGGAATATCGGAAACAGTGGTGACATGGAGGCACAGCGAGAAATCGCTGTGCTTTTTTTGAAAAAGGAAAGACACAGAAACCGGCAGGATGGCTGGAAATTCTGAAAAAAGAGGAGAGGAAGAAATATGAAGAGCTTGTATTCAATGTTTTTATCCCAGGCCTATCAGGACTGCTGGGATGATTACAACCGTTCCGTGAAACTGAAAAATTTCCCCAGATGGGATTATGTGATCCTGACGGCATCCAATGACCATCAGGCAGAAGGATTCCGCAGGCAGATCGAAGAGCGGAAGGAGTATCTTCCGGCAGGGACAAGGTTTGCAGCGATCCCGGATCGGGGTGGCGAGCGTGTGGGTTCCGGCGGTGCAACGCTGGAGGTGTTAAAGTATCTCCATGAGCAGGAGGGAGACTTCCGGAAGCTGCGGGTTCTGGTCATCCATTCCGGTGGCGACAGCAAGCGTGTGCCGCAGTATTCCGCACTGGGGAAACTGTTCTCGCCGGTACCCCATCAGCTGCCGGATGGACGCAGCTCTACGCTTTTTGATGAATTCATGATCTGCATGAGTTCCGTGCCATCTCGTATCCGTGAGGGGATGGTGCTGCTGTCCGGGGATGTGCTGCTTCTGTTTAATCCGCTGCAGATCGACTATAACAATGTTGGTGCGGCAGCGATTTCCTTTAAGGAGCGCGTGGAAGTCGGAAAGAACCATGGTGTGTATGTGAACGGGGAAGACGGCAACGTGAAATGCTGCCTCCAGAAGAAGTCGGAGGAGGAACTGCGAAAGGCCGGTGCGGTGAATGAGGCAGGCTGTGTGGACATTGACACCGGTGCGCTGATCTTCAGCACCGCCATGATGGATTCACTGTATTCCCTGATCGGGACAGAGGAAGGGTATGACCGGTATGTCAACGGGACGGTGCGTCTGTCCCTGTATGCGGATTTTCTCTATCCGTTGGCGGAGGATTCTACGCTGGAGCAGTTTTATCTGGAAAAGCCGGAAGGGGAATTCTGTGAGGAGCTGACAGAAGCGAGGGAACAGGTGTGGAAGGTGCTTCGTCCTTACCGGATGAAGCTGCTGCGTCTGGCTCCGGCGAAGTTCATCCACTTTGGCACGACAAAGGAGATCCTGGCACTGATGTGCGGCGGCGTGGAGGAGTATGCCAGCCTTGGCTGGAGCAGCCGTGTGGCAAGCAGCATCAGCGGCAGCACGGCCGGGTATAACAGCGTGCTGAGCAGCCAGGCTTCCATTGGGAAGGACTGCTATCTGGAGGTATCCTATGTCCACAGCCGCGCAAAGGTGGGAAACAACTGTGTCCTTTCCTTTGTGGATATCCACGATGAGGTGATCCCGGACGGGGTGGTTCTGCATGGACTGAAACAGCGTGACGGGAAGTTCGTCGTGCGCATCTTTGGCGTGCAGGATAATCCGAAGGAAAACCGGCTGTTTGGCAGGGAGCTGGATGAGGTGGCAGAAAGGCTTGGTACGGCTCTCTGGGATGGCGGAAACCATACCCTCTGGACGGCAGAACTTTATCCGGAGAGGGACACCGTGAGGGAAGCGGTGGCGGCGGCGCTGAACCTGTATGCGCTTGTGAACGGGGAAGGCAGGCTGGAGGACTGGAAAGAGAGTCCGCGCAAGTCGCTGTGTTCCGGCTTCAATGCGGCTGACCCGGATGCCATCATCGCATGGAATCGCCGCATGGCAGACCTTGTGATGATGGATGAACTGGCAAAAGCAATCCGCGGACAGGTACCGGCACAGACGCTTCCGAAGCGTAAGGCACTGACGAAGATCCAGAGAGACTGGCTGGAAAAACGTCTTGCAAGGGCAGATTTCAGTGAGAAGCTCCGCCTGCATTATTACCTTGGTGTGGTGCTGGAGGATGAGAACGAAGTACAGAAGTGCTTTGGGACCATCCAGTCGGAAGTGCTGGAGGCTACGGTGCGCAGTCTCAGCTACAATGAAACGGCACACATCGTGAAGGATACCCATACCGTGGAACTGCCGCTGCGTGTGAACTGGGGCGGCGGATGGAGCGATACCCCTCCGTACTGCAATGAGCATGGCGGTACGGTGCTGAATGCGGCTATCCTGCTGAACGGTGAGAAGCCGGTGGTGGTGAAGCTGGAACGCATCGATGAGCTGAAGGTGGTCTTTGACAGCCGTGACATGGATGTACACGGAGAGTTTGAGGAGATTGGTGAGTTACAGCGCACCGGAGATCCTTTTGATCCTTTTGCTCTGCAGAAGGCATGTCTGCTTGCCTGCGGGATCATTCCGATGAAAGGGCATAATCTGAAAGGGGTGCTGGAGCGTCTGGGCGGCGGCTTTGTGATGCATTCAGAGGTGACAAATGTGCCGAAGGGCTCCGGCCTTGGAACCTCATCGATCCTTTCCGCTGCCTGTGTGAAGGCGGTGTTTGAGTTCATGGGGATCGGATATACAGAGGAAGATCTGTATTCCCATGTACTGGCCATGGAGCAGATCATGTCCACCGGAGGCGGCTGGCAGGATCAGGTGGGCGGTGTCACACCGGGACTGAAGTACATCACTTCCATGCCGGGGATCGACCAGAAGCTGAAGGTAGTACATGTGGAAATCCCGGAGGAAGCAAAAAAGGAACTGGATGAGCGTTTCTGCCTGATCTACACCGGTCAGCGCAGGCTGGCAAGAAACCTGCTCCGTGACGTGATTGGACGGTATGTCGGCAATGAGCCGGACAGTGTGTTCGCGCTGGAGGAGATCCAGAAGGTGGCGGTGCTGATGCGGTTTGAACTGGAGCGCGGCAACGTGGATGGCTTTGCGAAGCTGCTGGATTACCACTGGAAGCTGAGTAAGAAGGTGGATGCCGGAAGCAGCAACACGTTGATTGAGCAGATCTTCAGCAGCATTGAAGAGATGATTGATGGCCGGCTGGTCTGCGGCGCAGGCGGCGGTGGATTTTTGCAGGTCGTGCTGAAGAAAGGCGTGACGAAGGAGCAGGTGGCAGAGCGTCTGCATGAGGTGTTTATGGATAGCCTTGTGGATGTGGCGGACTGTAAGCTGTTGTGGGAATAAGAGATATATTGTGTGTTCGAGACATGTTATACTATTTCCAAATTCACCTGCACCATCTGCTCGCGCCTTTTTCCTTCTGGCGTCCGGTCGTTCCACTTAGCGTAGCGCTGCTACGCTGCGTTCCACTCCCGTTAGCCAGAAAGAAAAATTCGCTTCGCATCTTGGCGCATTCTCATTTGGAAATAGTATTATGGGACAGGTCGAGACTTTCGCAAAACTGCATGGATACAGTTGCGTATATTTCGTAGGCACTAAAAAAACCAATATTATGCTAATAAAGCACTACTTTAACACTTAAGAGAATGTGCCTTAATTTATAAAATACAAGTGTGCGACAAAATGAAGCACAATACATTAAACGTCAGAGAGGAATAAAATACATGAAAAAGGCACTTATCACGGGTATCACTGGGCAGGATGGTTCCTATCTGGCAGAGTTTCTGCTGGAGAAGGGCTATGAAGTCCACGGCATCGTCCGCCGTGCTTCCATCTCCAACACGGCTCGTATTGACCATCTGATTGAGAAGAACGCGATTACCCTGCACGACGGAGACCTGACCGATTCTTCTGGTCTGATCCGTCTGGTGGGCGAAATCAAACCCGATGAAATCTACAATCTGGCTGCGCAGAGCCATGTCCAGGTTTCCTTCGATGCGCCTGAATATTCCGGCGATGTAGACGCGCTGGGCGTTCTGCGTGTGCTGGAGGCTGTCCGCGTCTGCGGGCTGACGAAGACCTGCAAGGTGTATCAGGCTTCTACCTCTGAGCTGTACGGCAAAGTCGAGGAGATTCCCCAGCGTGAGACCACCCCGTTCCATCCCTACTCTCCGTACGCTGTCGCAAAGCAGTATGGTTTCTGGATGGTCAAGGAGTACCGCGATGCGTACGGCATGTTTGCCGTCAACGGCATCCTGTTCAACCATGAGTCTGAGCGCCGCGGCGAGAACTTCGTCACCCGTAAGATTACGCTGGCAGCCGGTCGTATCGCCGAGGGTTTGCAGGATCATCTGGAACTGGGCAACATGGATTCTCTGCGTGACTGGGGCTACGCGAAGGACTACGTTGAGTGCATGTGGCTGATTATGCAGCAGGATAAGCCGGAAGACTTCGTTATTGCTACCGGTGTGCAGCACACTGTCCGTGACTTTACCGAGAAGGCTTTCGCAGCCAATGGCATCACCATCCGCTGGGAGGGTACCGGCATCGACGAGAAGGGCTATGATGCAGCGACTGGCAAGATGCTGGTCTGCGTGAATCCGCAGTGGTTCCGCCCCACCGATGTGGACAACCTGTGGGGCGACCCCACCAAGGCAAAGACCGTGCTGGGCTGGAATCCGCAGTCCACTACTTACGAGCAGCTGGTGGAAATCATGGCCAAGCACGACCGTGAGCGTGCAAAGCGCGAAAAGGCGCTGAAGGCAGTTCTGTAATTTGGAAAGAAGGTAATCTAATTATGATGGAAAAGAATGCGAAGATTTATGTTGCAGGTCATCGCGGCATGGTGGGTTCGGCCATTGTCCGTGAACTGCAGCGTCAGGGTTACACCAATATCATCACCCGTACGCACAAGGAGCTGGATCTGACCCGTCAGGATGCCGTGGAAGCGTTCTTTGCACAGGAGAAGCCGGAGTATGTGTTTCTTGCTGCTGCTAAAGTAGGCGGCATCGTGGCAAATCAGGAAGCGCTGGCCGATTTTATGTATGACAATATGACGCTGGAGATGAACGTCATCCACGCTGCATGGAAGAATGGCTGCAAGAAGCTGGAGTTCCTCGGCTCCTCCTGCATCTATCCCCGCATGGCGCCTCAGCCCATGAAGGAAAGCTGCCTGCTGACCAGTGAGCTGGAAAAGACCAACGAGGCCTATGCACTGGCAAAGATCTCCGGTCTGAAATACTGCGAGTTCCTGAACCGCCAGTACGGCACCGACTACATCAGCGTCATGCCCACCAACCTCTACGGCCCCAACGACAACTATCACCCCACCCACAGCCATGTGGTTCCGGCACTGATCCGCCGCTTCCACGAGGCAAAGGTCAACGGTGTAGAGAGCGTTACCTGCTGGGGCGATGGCTCTCCGCTGCGTGAGTTCCTGTATGTGGATGATCTGGCAAATCTGTGTGTCTTCCTGATGAACAACTACTCCGGTAACGAAACCGTCAATGCCGGTACCGGCAAGGAGCTGACCATCAAGGAGCTGACCGAGTTGGTCGCCAAGGTCGTGGGCTACACCGGCGAGATCAAGTGGGATACCACCAAGCCCAACGGTACTCCCCGCAAGCTGCTGGATGTGTCTAAGGCTACCAATCTGGGCTGGACGTACAAGACGGAACTGGAAGACGGTCTGCGCCTGTCCTACGAGGACTTCCTGAACAACCCGATGCGTGCAGAGCGCTAAACGCAGAACAAAAATAAATAAGCGATTTGAAAAAAAGGTCGTGTGTCCATGCAGGGCCACGGCCTTTTTTGCAGATGACAGGAGGAAAATTATGAATCTGGTGTTATTGTCTGGAGGCTCCGGTCAGCGTCTATGGCCGCTTTCCAACGATATCCGTTCCAAGCAGTTCATCAAGTTCTTCCACCGGGAAGACGGCGAGCTGGAATCCATGGTGCAGCGCGTTTACCGTCAGATCAAGGCAGTCGATACGGATGCAACAATCACCATTGCCACCTCCAAGTCTCAGGTCTCGGCCATCCACAATCAGCTGGGTGAGAAAGTTGGCATCAGCGTGGAACCTTGCCGCCGTGATACCTTCCCAGCCATCGCACTGGCAGCTGCTTACCTGAAGGACGTGCAGGGCGTCGGCGAGGAAGAATCCGTTGTCGTCTGCCCGGTAGACCCCTATGTGGAGAATGATTACTTTGAGACATTGAAAGCGCTGGGCGACCGTGCTGCCGTCAGCAGTGCAAATCTGGTTTTGATGGGCATTGAACCGACCTATCCCAGCGAGAAATACGGCTATATCATCCCCATCGGCAAAGAGCAGGTCAGCAAGGTGTCCATGTTCAAGGAAAAGCCAACGCAGGAAGTGGCAAAGGACTACATTGCAAAGGGGGCACTCTGGAACGGCGGCGTGTTTGCGTTCAAGCTGGGCTATGTGCTGAAACGTGCCCATGAGCTGATCGATTTTGTGGACTATGAGGACCTGTTCAACAAATATGACACCTTGAACAAAATCAGTTTTGACTATGCCGTGGTGGAGCACGAGCCGGAGATCGAAGTCATGCGTTTTGCAGGAACTTGGAAAGATCTCGGCACATGGAACACCCTGACCGAAGCAATGGACAGCCAAGCAGTAGGTGAGGCGCTGTTTAATGAGAAGTGCGAGAACGTCCATGTGGTCAATGAGCTGGATGTGCCTATCCTCTGCATGGGTCTGAAGGACGTGGTGATCTCTGCCAGCCCGGAGGGCATTCTGGTCTCAGATAAGGAGCAGTCCAGTTACATCAAGCCCTTCGTCAACACACTCGACCACCGGGTCATGTTCGCTGAAAAATCGTGGGGAAGCTTTAAGGTCATCGACATCGACAAGGCTTCCATGACCATCAAAGTAACCCTGAATGCAGGTCACCAGATGAACTATCACAGCCACCAGCATCGGGACGAGGTATGGACGGTCATTGCTGGCGAGGGCAAGACCGTTGTGGACGGCATGGAGCAGAACGTGAAGGTAGGCGATGTGATCACCATGGCCGCAGGCTGCCGCCATACTGTTATTGCCAAAACAAAACTGAAGCTGATCGAAGTACAGCTGGGTGAAGCAATCGACGTCCACGACAAGCAGAAGTTTTCACTGGAAGATTGAGATGCAACAGGAGACAGTTGGGAAGGATGCTTTTCCCTGATACATACATTCAACGACTAAATTGTGGAGTGTATATCATTTATGCATTAAAGAGCCGCTCATATAGCGATAGCAATCGGAAGAATTTTTCCAGCGCCTGATTTCCTTCCTCGCGCAATGGGGCAGTCCACTTTGCGCGTGTTGATGTTTTTTCAACTTGCATACAGCCATCCGCTTCTCTATAATAATAGGTAACTGTGATCAAACGATCGCGGAAAGCGAAAAGGAGCGTTGGCTTATGAAGATTGTTTTGCTGGAATCACTTGCTGTCAGCGATGAAGTCCTCCAGAAATACACGCGCGATTTGGAGCAGAAAGGGCACACCTTCTGCGCGTATTCCCGCTGTGATGATGAAGCAGCCCTTTGCGAACGCGCGAAGGATGCGGATATTCTCCTGCTGGCAAACATGCCGCTGAAGGGCAGCGTCATCCGCCAATGCACGCATCTGCAATTCATTGATGTGGCGTTCACAGGCGTGGATCATGTGGATTTGCAGGCTGCCAAGGAGATGCATGTGGCTGTCAGCAATGCATCCGGCTATTCCAATGAGTCCGTTGCGGAACTTGCGCTGGGCATGACGATTGACTGCCTGCGCAACGTGGAGGCGGTCTCCGCACGCTGCCGTCAGCAGGGGACGAAGGAGGGGCTGGTCGGCCGTGAACTCGGCGGAAAAACGGTCGGCATCATCGGTTTCGGCAAAATTGGCAGGCGTGCGGCGGAATTGTTCCATGCCTTTGGTTGCCCGATTCTTGCATATGACAGCAATCCCATTGCGCAAATGCCGGATTATGTGCAGCAAACTTCGCTGGATGAACTGCTGCGCCATGCGGATGTTGTCTCCCTGCATTGCCCGCTTGTGGAAAGCACGCGCGGCCTGATGAATGCGGAACGTATCAGCATGATGAAGCATCGCGCAATCCTCATCAACACTTCGCGCGGCCCCGTTGTTGACTCGCAGGCGCTGGCCGATGCGCTGAACAGCGGACATCTTGCTGCGGCAGCGGCAGATGTGTTTGAAATGGAGCCGCCCATCCCGCGGGAACATCCGCTGCTGAACGCGAAGAACTGCCTGGTGACGCCGCACATTGCTTTTGCCAGCGAGGAATCCATGCTTCGGCGGGCTGAAATTGTTTTTGACAACCTCTATGCTTTCTTGCATGGCGAACAGAAAAACGTGATTTTGCCGCGCTGAGGAATTGCTCATGAAAATTTATGTGAATTGTAATCAGCCTTTCCCCGGTATGGGGACGAAGGCTTGCCCCTTTTCAACCATTCAGCAGGCGGCAGACGCTGCCATGCCGGGAGATGAAGTGCTGGTTGCTCCCGGCATTTATCGGGAGGATGTACATCCTCTGCGCGGCGGCAGCGAAGAAAACCGGATTATCTACCGCGCCGAAGTACCGGGGCAGAGTGTGATTACCGGGGCAGAAGTGCTGTCACAGTGGGAAGAATGCGGCTGCGGCATCTGGAAAACCGTTATCCCCAACGACGTACTGGGGGAGGATAATCCGTTTGCGGATTTGATTTCAGGCGACTGGTACTACGATGATGCTGCCGAGCCTGTACACCGGGCAGATATATATCTTGACAACCGATCCCTGCGCGAGGTTTTCACGCGGGAGGCGCTGCTTGCCGCTGAACCGTCGCCGTATGCGTGGGATACGGAATTCTCTCGCAATGTGTGGATGAGCGAACGCACAGAGACAGAAACGACCCTCTATCTTCATTTGCTCTGCGGTTCTCCTGATGGTCATCTTTTGGAGTACAGCGCGCGCCGCCATTGCTTCTACCCCATGAAAACGGGTATCCATTCCATCACGCTCTCCGGCTTTGTTTTTTGCAAGGCAGCACCGCAATGGGCGCCGCCGACAGCGTATCAAGAGGGCATGGTTGGCCCGCACTGGGCAAAGGGATGGGTCATTGAGGACTGCGAGCTGTATGAAAGCAAGTGCGTTGGCATTTCGCTTGGCAAATACCTTCAGCACAATAACGAAAACAAGTGGCGCCGCTTCGGGCTGAAACATGGAACGCAGAATGAACGGGACGCCATCTGCCAGGCGCAGCTGGAAGGCTGGGATCGGGCGCATGTCGGCAGCCACGTTATCCGCCGCTGCAACATTCACGACTGTGGACAGGCAGGCATTGCCGGGCATCTTGGCTGCGTTTTCTCCGTGATTGAGGACAACCACATTCACCATATCAACAACAAGCAGGAGCTGAACGGCGCCGAAATCGGCGGCATTAAGCTGCACGCCGCTATTGACACCATCATTGCGCATAATCACATTCACCATTGTACACGCGGATTGTGGCTGGATTGGCAGGCGCAGGGAACGCGCGTGACGGGCAATATATTTCACCACAATCAGCCGCTGTGCGGGCGGAAAATCCGCACACAGCTGAGCTTTGGCGAAGACATTTTTGTTGAGGTCAGCCATGGCCCGACCCTGATTGACCACAACCTTCTGCTCAGCCCAATGGCAGGGCGCATCAGCACGCAAGGGATTGCATTTGCGCAGAACTTGATTGCCGGTTCGTTCACCTTTGTCGGTGCGGGAACAAACAACGCCGGGCTTTCCCGCCCTGATTCCGTGCGCTACACGCCTTACCATGTGCCGCATCAGACGGCTGTGGCGGGCTTCATGTCTATTCTCCACGGCGATGCACAATTTTGGAATAACCTGTTCGTGCAACAGCCGATTTCTGAGGAATATACGGCCTACATCAACAGCATTGGCAAAAATCAGCTGTGCGAAATGAACCTCATCGTCGGTACGCTGCCCTATCAGGGCTTCCCGACAGAAAGCGAATACCTGTCACAATTTACGCCAGAGCGCATTGCAGGCGACCGCGGCATTTACTATGGTCATCTACCCGTCAAGGCAGGCGGAAACGTCTATCTGAACGGCGCGCAGACGGCGGATTGTGATATTGGCAGTGTCACCGTGCCAGCCCCTGTGACTTTTGCAGTCACGGAAAGCGGCTTGACAACAAACCTCTATGATTTTCTTCCAGCGGTGGATACGAAGTGCGTCTGCAGCGATGTGCTGGGCAGTGCCTTTGAGCCTGAGCAGCGCTATGAAGCGCCGGATGGATCACCGCTGACGCTTGATACGGATATGTGCGGACAGAAGCATGTTCCCTCTCCGCTGCCGGGGCCGTTTGCCGCACCAATTTCGGAACTGCATTTTTAAGGTTCTTCACGGAAAGTTGGGGGGCAAACAAGGGCTTAGGCGAAGCACCAAAAAGCTACACGCGGAAGGAGCATGAAAGCGCGACCAACCCAATCGCGAAAAGGGGTCAAGGGGGGACTTCGTCCCTTTTCGTCTGCCCCTTGCA